>Ga0129306_1000275_pt1 | contig 87975 bp, 79 predicted proteins | sample P827metagenome_FD_94438 | JGI IMG/M metagenome (GOLD analysis project Ga0129306, IMG submission 94438) | Capybara group fecal microbial communities from Wisconsin, USA - P827 metagenome | ecosystem: Host-associated > Mammals > Digestive system > Large intestine > Fecal | place: USA: Wisconsin...
ATTTACTTGCGCCGTTTTTTTTATACCTTTTTCCTTTTTATTATATCCCAAACCTGCGAAAGCACAATTGCAAAAAACATAAGGACACAACCGCATCCTTCTCGTACCGTTAACCTCTCCCCAATAATAATTGCACTTGTAATCACCGCAAAAACAGATTCCATACACATGATAAGAGATGCAATCGTTGCCTCACAGTATTTCTGTCCGACAATCTGAAGTGTATATGCAATTCCACAACTTAGAATTCCAGAATACAGAATAGGGAATGCAGCAGCCTTTATCGATTTCCATTCAGGGCTGTCAAACACAAACATCAGTATGCATGATATTATTCCGGCTGTAAAAAATTCAACACAGGAAAGTTTAACACCATCACAAACTGCAGAAAACCTTTCTATAAGAAGAATTTGCAGACAGAAAAAAATTGAACAAACAAAAGTAAGAACATCACCTTTATTGAGAGAATCAAAACTGTTTGTCTTGAATGAAAGAAAATACAACCCTATAAATCCCGACAAAACACAAATCCATGTTACAAAAGGATATTTCTTTTTCAAAAACATAACTCCGGCAACTGGAACGAAAAACATGTATGAAGCTGTGATAAAAGCAATTTTTCCTGGAGTCGAATAATAAAAAGCAAACTGCTGAAAATTAGTTGCTATGCAAAGAACAAGTCCAAGTATAAATCCATAAACAACCGTCCTTCTGTTTTCAATTTTGCGCTCTGCTTTTTGAACCGGTGAAAAATCTTTAACTTGAATCCGTTCTTTTATCAGAATTATAGGAAGCAGAAAACATGCACCAAGCATTGTCCTAACTCCCATAAATGTAAATGCCTTTACATTTTCCATTCCGATACTTTGAGAAACAAAAGAACTTCCCCAGATTATTGCTGTGATTATTAAATACAGTATTCCCTTAAACTGAGTTTTTCCAGACACTTGATTTTCCACCTTTCTGTCATTCTATTCTACCAGCGTTCAAAAAACAATCCCGCAATCGGCGAGAATATAATCATAATACATGAAAAAGTAAACGAGTCAATTGATACAAGAGTTGCCCTCTGATCCGACGGAAACATTTCATGAAGTCTTGCATTCGTTCTAATCTGAAGTGCATCATCAGCAAGTGCAGAAAGAAATCCCCCAAATGTCATCAATAAATACAGACCCGAGTGTTCCATAATAATGCCCAAAAGAATTACAAGAGTCGAAATAATAAATATTATCCGGTATTTCATATTTTTGACACAAAGAATCAGTTTTGCACCCAGTACACCTCCTGTCTGCATAAAAAGAAGACAAAATCCCAAAGCCCATTTAGGAGTTCCTGCTGCCGAAAGCTTTGCCTGTAGAAAAAACAAAAGAAGAATATCCATTGCTCCTACAAATGAGTTTGCAAACATCATTACAAGAGCACGACGCGCTTCTCGAAAAAACATAAAACTTTTCTTAAAACATTCTAAAATTTCTTTTATTACATTACGTCTACCCGTTTCTGCAGAAGAAAATACCGGTTCTGTAATTCTTACTTCAACAAGTCCAGCAAGAATTACAAACTGAATAAGTGAAAAAACAACACCTGCTGAATAGGCAATTCTATAACCTAAAACAAGCGAAAGCCCCGCAGTTAAAGTAGAAACACCTTCACAAGTACGATAAATAATCGATTGATTTGAAGCATATTTTTCAAATCTGTCTTCCTGCCCGACTGACTTTAAAGAATCATAAGCCAGTGCATCACCTGAGCCGGATGCAAAATTATAATTCAATGCATGAAAAGCAATTGAAAGACACACGAGAGCAAAATTGTTCGAAAACACCATAATGATGTCACCGATTATTCTCATAAAACATGAAATAATCAGAGTTTTTTTTCGTCCAAAAACATCAGCAAGAACTCCAGAAGGAATTTCAAACACAATGCTTACAATATGAAAAACCGTTTCTGCAAAACCAATCTGAGCAAGTGAAAAACCTCTAGCTGCCAGAATCGCAACCCACGCACCCGAAAGAGAAATCTCTCCAAATATACTGGATGAATATAATCTGTTAATCTGTTTCTTAATATCAAACATATAAAGCCGCCCCTTATCGGCTGAAAAAAATAGTTACAGACACAAAATAAGTCTGCGCAACAAACTGATAAGGGAATGAAAGTTTTTTTTTGTTTCTGGATTTTTTATAAAGATGAATTTTTGAAAAACCGCAGTTTTTTGAAAAAGACCCACTACCCCTATCTGATGATAGAGAGTGATCCTGTTGATAAAAATAAAACTGGTGTTTTCCACATAATGAGTTTATGTTAGTATATTATTTTTTTTCTGTCAATAAAAAACTGCGCCATCTGTAAAGCAAGACAGCGCAGTTTCATTCACTCAAAACTCTAAACGAGTCAGGTAAAACAGAACATATTTATTTTAAGTTTACCATTGACTTATCATAGTCGCTAGGCGGAACATAACCCATTAAGTTCATCAAGGTAGCTGGCCAAGAAGAGATTCCAAGACCGTCGTTTAACTTAGTATTGTCGTATTCACCTTTGTATTCAGGGTCGTAGATGATTCCAGGAACAGGGTTCAAGCTGTGAGAAGTCTTTGCCTTTGGTTCTCCGTCTGCATCCTTCTTAACGCTGCCGTCCTTTCCGTGCTCGTACATATCATCAGAGTTTCCGTGGTCAGCTGTAAGACAGAGGATACCACCAGCTTCTTCAATTGCTGCCTTAAGACGTCCGAGCTGAAGATCCATTCCTTCCATAGAGCAGACTACTGCGTTGAATACACCAGTGTGTCCAACCATATCACCGTTAGGGAAGTTCAAGCGGATGTGGTCATATTTACCGCTCTTAATTGCTTCGATTACTTTGTCTGTAATTTCTGCACACTTCATCCATGGGCGCTGTTCAAAAGGAACTACGTCAGATGGAACTTCAATATAATCTTCGAGTTTTTCGTCAAACTTACCCTGCTTGTTTCCGTTAAAGAAGTATGTTACGTGTCCGTACTTCTGTGTTTCAGAAATTGCCAAAAGCTTTACGCCAGTTTTTGTAAGATATTCACCCATTGTGCGGTCGATGCTTGGTGGGTTTACAAGGTACTGTGCCGGAACATGAGCGTCTCCGTCGTATTCCATCATTCCGGCATATTCAACTGCAGGAACGCGTACACGATCGAATGGAAGATCTCCGCCGGCAGGTGTTTCAAATGCGCGTGTCATTTCCAAAGCACGGTCACCGCGGAAGTTGAAGTAGATAACTGAGTCGCCGTCTTCGATTGTTCCAACCGGCTTTCCGTCTTTTTCAATTACGAACTCATGCATATCCTGGTCGAGGAGGCCCGGAACTTCACTTCTGTATGTTTCAATTGCTTTTGTTGCAGATTCAAACTTGCGGCCTTCTCCAAGTACGTGAGCTTTCCATCCGCGTTCTACCATGCTCCAATCTGCATTGTAGCGGTCCATAGTCATATACATACGTCCACCACCGGATGCAATCTGATAGTCAACGCCTTCAAAGCCTGCAAGGAACTCTTCAAGTGGAGTGATGTAATTTAAAGCAGAAGTAGGATCTACGTCACGACCGTCAAGAAGTGCGTGAACGCGGAGCTTTTTAACTCCATCCTTACTTGCCTGTGTAATCATTGCTTTAAGATGGTCGATGTGAGAGTGAACGTTTCCGTCTGAAACAAGACCAATAAAATGAAGTGTTGAGTTTTTATCGTTTACGTTTTTAACAAGCTTTTTCCAGGTGTATGCAGCAAACATAGAACCGTTTGCAATAGATTCACCAACAAGCTTTGCACCCTGAGCAAATACGCGGCCACAACCCATTGCGTTGTGACCAACCTCAGAGTTACCCATATCATCATCGCTTGGAAGACCAACAGCAGTTCCGTGTGCCTTAAGCTGTGTGTGAGGGCAGTTTGCAGTAAACCAGTCGAGGTACTTCATTCGGCTTGCTTTTACTGCATCACCTTCTTCATATTTTCCATATCCAACGCCGTCCATAATTACGAGGACAACAGGACCACGACGACCCTTCCAGGCAGGGTTCTTTTCCAATGCGTGCATTGTTTCTGACATATATATTACTCCTTAAATTTATACATTTTTCATGTGCTATTAATATACAAAATATGAAAGGTTTTTACAACGCACTTATTATTGAGCTTCCGCTTTTATAAAGCGCCTCCTCCCAAAATAACACATTAATGCCATATTTTTGACACATTCCGCTCATACACTATAACCATGAAACAGAAAAAACCACTATCAAAACCTATAACTGCCATCATTTTAACAGTACTGACCATCGTATTTATTGCAAAAATCCTTTCGGGATGCAAATCAACCGACCCGGCATTCATATATTCAGGAGAAAAACCATATTATGTTTTTTATTCAATAAACGGAACCGACTGGAAATCCTCGGAGCCTCTTTCTGTTTTTATAGACCGAGAAGGCTGCTTCCATATTTTTGAACTTGAAAATAAAATTCATTATTCAACATCATCAAGGACAAAATTTATAAACGAGCTTTACATGATATGTTCAAAAAAATATTATAGAAGAATTGCCTATCTGACTGTTAACAGAAAGTCAAACCGATATGCAGTAATAGAAGACATAATTACAGATTCTACACTTTTACAGATTACAGGCTATAAAACCGAAGACGGACACTCTTATAAAAACGTCCGTCTCATCGAATCACCTGATATTGAACTTAGATTCTGTTTTGGAGATGATTTTGTTTTTGAATAAAACCTGACACGGGCAATTTACACCTGGCCATTCCCGCTAATTTATTCTATCCCCTCAACTGTCTTAAAATTTCATCCCTGAGTGCATTAATTCTGTCTCTAAGTCTTCTTACTTCATCAAGACTCTGCATGATTTTAGAGTGCTTTATCTAATCTGTTATAAGACCGCTCTCCGTTTTACAAACTTAAAAAAGGATTTACTTTAATAAGCTCTCCATATTTTAACATCATACCATGCCCAAAGTAACATTTAACTTCTTCATTAAGACCAAGCGCGCTTATTTTTTTCACACTCGAATAAATCTGTGCTTCATCACCTGTCGGTAAATCCGTTCTTCCTATACTCGATTCGATTATCGTGTCGCCCGTAAAAAGAATTTTTTCTTTCTCAAAATAATAAACGCAGCTGCCGCCTGTGTGTCCCGGTGTGTGAATTACTTTTACATCAAAGCCGCCGATTTTTATTTTTCCTTCTTTAAGCTGAATAAACTCAAACTCCGGCACGAAAGAATTTCCCATCAGCACCGAGCCGTTTTGACGCGGGTTGTGCGCTAAATTCTGTTCATCAGTAAAGCAGTAAACCGGAACATCAGGATATTCTTTTTTAAAATCATTTAATCCCATTATGTGATCAAAGTGACAGTGAGTTTCGATTACAAAATCAATTTTAGAAAGTTTTTTTAAATAATCACTTATTTCTAAATCGTAATAACCAAGGTCAACGATAAAATTTCCTTTTTCACTTTCACACACATAAACGTTGCACGAAAAATCTGTCTTACATACAAAAGTCTTTACGTTCATAAAACTCCCTGTTAAACCTTCCACCACTCCTGCGGTTCTGATACTTCAAATTTTTTCTCTTCTCCGGTCCACGGGTCTGTATATTCAAGAGTCCTCGCGTGAAGACACATTCTGTCAAAAGGATTTGTATGCGCACGATAATTTTTGTCACCTGCAATCGGATATCCCTTAGAAGCAAGATGTGCCCTTATCTGATTTTTTCTTCCGGTATCAAGCTCGAGTTCAAAAACCGTAAACCGGCCGCTGCGCTTAACAATCTTAAAATGTGTGCGCGCAGGAATTTCGTTTTCGGTTTTTATCCCGACAGCGCGCACATCTTTACCGCGACCTGCACCCCGCGGCGTTCCGCGCTCTGCAACATATCCGACATTATATGCGTTATATGAAAGGCTGTCATCAATAATTCCGCTGTCAGGAAGAATGCCAAACTTAAAAAAGTTAGTCGGATTTTCTGCAAGCGCTACATACTTTCTGCTTTTTACCATTGAGTGCCATTTATCCATTATGATTTTCTGCGCGCGTTCGTTAGTCGCAAACATCATCACGCCCGAAGTATCTCTGTCCAGCCTGTGAACAACGAGCGGCCGGTATTTCTGGGAATACTCACCTTTTTTCCGTAATACCTGCTCAAGAATATCCCGGGCAGTTTTTACGCGGCACCCCTCAAAAGGAACAGACAAAAGTCCTTCAGGCTTGTCGATTATGATTATGTTTGCATCCTGGTATAAAATTTCAATCCGCTTCATTTAAATTCACTTATTCAATTTGTAAATAAACCCGCTCAGAACCGCACATTGTCTAGTAGTGAGGTGGCTTTCTGTTAGGAATTTCTTCGTTCTGCATGAGGTCTTCAATTTTTTCTGTAAGCGCTTTGTTTACTGCAGTAAGCCTGTCAATTGTTTTAGTATGTTCAACTACAACCTCCTGAAGCTCAGAAGTAAACTCCTCGAGGTATGCAATTTTTGTTTCAAGTGCAATAAAGCGCTCTTCGATTTCTTTTTCGCTCATTTATTTTTTCACCTTCTTAGGAGTACCGGACTTTTTTGTACCCAAAGCTTTTTTACCAGAAGCAGATTTAAAGCCTGCAGTCTCTTCAGGGAAATTAACATCAATCTTTGTATAAGGAATTTCAATTTTTGCTTCATCAAAAACCTTTTTAATTCCGATGTATGCTGCGTTTTTTGTTGCAAGAAAATCTGCGCTGTTAAACCAAACTGCAAGAACAAGTTTAATTCCTGAGTCGCCAAAACCGTCAAACCATGCAGCAGGAGCAGGATCTTTTAAAACAGTCTTACAAAGCGCCGGAACTTTTTTTAAAGTCTCAAGTGCGTATTCCATGTCAGTATCATAACTTACATAAACCGTAATGCAGATTCTGCGTCGCGGAAAGTAAGAAGTATTAAGCATGTTAGAATTGATTATCGTCGAGTTAGGGATTCTGATAAGCTGATTATCCAGCGTATGAATCTGAACAGAAAGCAGTCCGATTATGTCAACAATACCTGTTTCACTTCCGACCGTAATAAGGTCACCGGGCTTCATAGTCTTTTCTGCAACGATAAAAATTCCGCTTATGATATTACTTACAGAAGTCTGAGCTGCAAATGCTAAAGCAACACCGGCAACTCCCGCTGCTCCCCATATTGCAGAAAGCTTTACGCCAAACAGACTCAAGATATACATCACGACAATAAAGTAGTACGCATACTGAACGATTTTAAGAACGCCGACTGCTTTCTGTGGAGAAAGTTTTTCTGGCGAAACCTTTTTAATTGCACGGATACAAAGTTTGTAGATTATGTACAGTGCAAAAATCAAAAGTACCGTTCCAACAGCACTAATCAGATTATCCTTACACCACTTTGTTATTATATCTTTAAAAGATGCTATTTTTTTCACAGCTGCAATTCCTGCATCATGCACGGTTCCTATTACAGCATTTCCCTCTGCAGATGTTTCTGCTGCCGTATCCAAGAAATAATAAAACATACACTCCTCCATATATACTTATTCGAATCTATTCGTTATGTTTACATAAATCATTTATAACACATTCATCGCACTTTGCATTCCGCGCAGTGCAGACGTATCTTCCATGTAATAATAACCAATGATGTGCATTTTTTAAATACTTTTTCGGAATCCTTTCAAGCAGATTTTTTTCTATTTCAATCGGAGTCGTTCCGCTTACAAGCCCGATTTTCGGACTTATACGCATTAAGTGTGTATCAACCGGCATCGTCGGCTGGTCAAATATTACATTTAAAACAACATTCGCAGTTTTTCTTCCAACGCCCGGAAGACTTTCGAGCTCTTCTCTTGTCGACGGTACTTTCGAATTGAATTTACTCAAAAGCATTTTACTTAATTCAATTATATTATGCGCTTTGTTTTTATAAAGACCGATTGAACGTATGTAAGTGATCAATTTTTTTTCACCAAGCTCAATCATTTTTTTTGGCGTTGATGCAACTTTAAATAATTCTTTCGTTGCGATGTTAACACTTTTATCTGTTGCCTGCGCGCTAAGCACAACGGCAACTAAAAGTGTATACGGATTTTTATAATCGAGCTCAGAGACAGGCTCGGGATTCTGTTTTTTTAAGCGTTCAAAAACCGTAACGACTTCTTTATCCGATAAAAGTGTCAATCTAAAATCCTCTTATGCGGCAAGAACATTTACAACTTCTGCAGCGTAAGCGTGGGCTGCAAATATTATAACCTTCCTTGCCGCATAATTTTATTTTATCTCAGAAAGAATTTCTTTAACCTTGTCTGTTTTTTCCCAGCTGAATTCTTTGCGGCCAAAGTGTCCGTATGCTGCAGTGTTTGAATAAACAGGTTTCTTTAAATCCAGAGTTGTAATAATTCCAGAAGGAGTACAGTCAAATACTTTAGAAACTGCCTTGCTCAATACAGAGTCTGCAACTTTACCTGTTCCAAATGTATCAACCATAATCGAAACCGGGAATGGTACACCAATCGCATACGCAAGCTGAACTTCACATCTGTCTGCAAGCTTTGCAGCAACGATGTTCTTTGCGATGTAGCGTGCCATGTATGCAGCAGAGCGGTCTACTTTACTTGGATCTTTTCCAGAGAAAGCTCCTCCACCATGACGACCCATTCCACCGTAAGTATCTACGATAATTTTACGTCCTGTAAGACCTGCATCTCCGTGAGGACCGCCGACAACAAATTTTCCTGTCGGGTTAATAAAATATTTTGTCTTTTTATCAAGAAGACCTGTCGGTTCTAAAACAGGCTTGATGACTTTAGAAATTAAATCTTCTTCTATCTGAGCGTGAGTTACATCAGGATTGTGCTGATGAGAAATTACGATTGTATCAATGCGTACAGGCTTGTGTCCGTCATATTCAATTGTAACCTGGCTCTTTGCATCCGGTCTCATCCATGCAATCTTTCCGCTTTTTCTTAAAGCAGCTGCTTCGCGAAGAAGTTTATGAGAAAACATAATAGGAGCAGGCATCAATTCTTTTGTTTCATTGCAGGCAAAACCAAACATCATTCCCTGGTCTCCGGCTCCCTGCTTTCCCTTATACTTTTTGAGGCCCTTACCTACAACACCCTGGTTAATATCAGGCGACTGTGAGTGTATCGAGTTGAACACAGCCATCGACTTATAATCAAGTCCAAAATCTGCATCTGTGTAACCGATTCTTTTTGCTACATCGCGGGCAATTTCCTGCACATTAAGTTCTTTAAAATTAGTCGTGAGTTCCCCACCGACAAGAACAAATCCAGTAGAAGTAAAGCATTCACATGCAACGTGGCTTTCTGGATCTTTTGCAAGACATGCATCTAAAACCGCATCCGAAATTTGATCACACACCTTATCAGGGTGTCCTTCACTTACAGATTCCGAAGTGAATAAATAGTTTTTTTTGTCCATAAAATGGCCTCTTTTTAAGCGAAAGTAAGCTCGCTATGTAATTTGATAAGCGGAATTCAGTCAGTTCCGCCACTAAGCCAAGTAAAAAAATTACTTGTACTAATTGTGAAATATATAGTATATTATAAATAGTTTTTAGGCAATCTTTAAATCTGTTGCCATTTAAGGAGTTTTATCATGGCTTTAAAAAAGACTTTTTCTAAGGATATGAAAAAGTGCACAGTCACTTTTACAGTTTCTAAAGAAGCAGCCGGAGAATCAAAAACTATCAATATTGCAGGCGATTTTAACAGCTGGAGCAGTACAGAAACCCCGCTTAAACAGGCTAAAGATGGTTCTTTTTCTGTAAAACTTACATTAGATGCCGGAAGAGAATATCAGTTCAGATACTTACTTGATGGACACAAATGGGAAAATGACTGGAACGCAGACAAATATGTTCCGGCTCCATACTCAAACGCAGAAAACTCTGTAGTTATTACTTCAAAATAATTTAAGTTGAATTTACTCAAACAAGCTAAAACGGCCCGCGTCTTCGACGCGGGCCGTTGATTTTTCACCTAAACCATTATTCTGGTTGCATTTCTTTTATAACTGCATCCCCATCACGATATTCACAGTGCTTTTTGTAGAATGTCATTGCCCCATACAAATAATTTGTACTTCCACTTATACTCAAGCTCTGTCCAGGATAAAGTATATAATTTGAGAGTCCCGTTGGCACAGGTCCCTGCATACTCCAACTCCACCTTCCAGGTCCTTTTGTAGCAGCATCAGATGGGACATTTCCCCTTAGAGGCTGCATATAAGCATTAACGTTTATTTTCCATGTTACCCAATACCATGTACTTCCAGTACTGTTTGTCATAGCTCTGACCTTATTAAACTGAGAAGTTTCCCAGCTTACAGGGAACGAACTTATCGACAAACCTCCACTTGTATTATCTCCTCCACGAATATACAGCTGCTTATAAGTACCGCTATAAGCAGTAACATCATCGTTAATTCCAGGAGCATTTGTCAATGTATAAACAGATCTATAAGCATATTCATAAGCTGTCTTTGTTACGCTATTTTTAGTTGTCGTTGCAGTAAGCTTATAAATATATCCGTTTGTTGTATTTGTGCTGCTTCCTAATGTCATGCTTACCGTACCATTAGATGTTGTCTGTGTGACAGTTGCATTTGATAAACTGCGAGCCTTCTTCTTTATTGCACCACTATTTGTTGTATACGCATCTTGAGCATTTGTCTGACTCTGTACTGTTACTGTTGGCGTTACTCCAGGAGTCTGACAGTCTACTTTTACCTGAGCAGTTAATGGCTGTTCAACAGTCATAGTATTGTTTGCAGTACTGATATTTGAGATGACTTCATCTTTCTTTTCAATTCGTATAACAGGATCTTCTACTCCATTTTCCGTCAATGTATATCCCGTTCCTGTAATACTATCATGGTTCTGCATATCTTTTACGATACCTGCGTCAATTACTATATCGTAATTTGCACCTTTAACAGGCAGTGCATAAGAATCCTGCAATGTTACAATAAGCTTTTTATTTTTATCTGTACCTGCAGAAGTTTTGTTTATTGTGATATAACTTGAATTAATCGGTATTGTAACTTTATGAGCATCTGCCGCCTGCAATGCAGAAATTACATCAGAACTTGTATTATTCTTATCAAAGTTCAAAATATATTTTTCTACAGTATCTGGATTTTCATTTGCATCAGAACCAATTACCCCAAGTGTATAATAATCTCCTATAGAGCTTTCCTTTGCTTTATAGTTGTTAAATTTGTTTACGTCCAGAACCGAAGGTGCCCTGTAATTTGCATCATGTGTAATTACAATATTGCCCGACGCCTTGCTTATCGGCTTATTAAATTCGATAGTAAGGACTTTAGCACTCGCATTATAAGTTGCAGCTACAACATAAGGAGAATCTGTTGCAATCGTGATATCCCTTGAATCGTTGAGATTCTTTCCTGTCGGAATCACTTTTACATAATCATCTATGACATTCCCTTTTTCATCCTTATATGTTCCGGTAATACTTGAGACATTAAGAGATGTACAGTCATCTCCGTTTGCAACTGTATAAGTAAATGTTGCCTTTGTCGTTCCAGATCCAGAAGTATATACCGCTTCTTTATTATTGCTTAATGTAAGTTTAGCACCAGAAGCTATCGTTACCTTCTTTCTAAAGTTAAGATATACAGGTATTTCTTTTCCTGTTGTATAAGTACCTGTTGGCACTCCCGCTGTAATTGAGGTTAAGATATTTCCAATATCAATGTTAATATGATATTTATCCGAAGCTGCAAAGTCTGGAGACTTGTTTCCTGCGGCATCTTCCTGATATGCAAGAATATCATATTCACCATTTTTATCTATCGTTACCTGCCCTGTATAATTTGACCATGACTTGCCATCATCTACAGAGTATTTTTTTATCACAGCATCATCGGAAATATTTCCAAGCGTAAATTTCGCACCAGTATTTGCATAGATATAAGCACCCTTTGAAATACCAACGATTGTTGGCTTTCCAGGAGCTGTTGTATCAATTCGTATATCTTTCAAATCTTCGTGTGTTACAGTATTTGTTACAGGACTATCCATTGCATTTCCTGCATCGTCCACTATTCCAGCACCAGAAATTACAATTCCATTGGAAGCAGCAACATCAAATTCATCTACATTTTCTCCAGCCTTTACCTTGTAAGTAAACAAACCTTTATTTGGTCCTGTTTTCTGGAATTTCGTTGTCTTAGAACCTGTATTGAGATTTAAGAAAACTTTATCCTCATCTCCAATTGTAACAGACTCAGAGAACTGTGCACTTATAAATATTTCTTTATCCTTTCCATATGAACCAGAAGAAGTGACTCTTGATAAAGAAGTAATTTTTGGTTTTACAGTATCAATCTTTATAGTTCTTGAACCAGAAAACCTACCAGTTGCAGGCAAAGAATTTACAATAGCAGCCCCATCTTTAGTTTTCATGTTAACAACTTCAAAGTCAGCGCCGTTTACCGTAGATTTCCAGACACTTGAATTTTTATTAACCGCAGTTACATCGAGTACATCAATATCCTCGCCCGAACGAACTTCATATTCAAAAATATGCTGATTCGTTTCCTGCGATGAAGTTGTACATCCCACAGTGCGTTTTGTTCCTGTAGAAGGAACATTTAAAGTCAATGTTGGTGAACCACCAGAAAATTTTACTGCCTTATTAAATTCAAGAATTATTTTTATCTTTTCACCAGCTTTGTATGAACCATCATTCTGTTCTGCTGTAATTCTTAAGAGTTCAGGATCGTTACTGCTTACAAAGAAATTTTCATTTGTCTTTACAATATTACCTGCAAGATCCTTAAACGTCATTTCTATCAATGCAGTTGTAGCATCAGGAGGAGTGATATTGTTTGTTTCCCATTTTCCTGTACCATCTTCTTTTACATTAAGAGTTACAGTTGCTCCTGCCCAGTCTATTGTCATCTGACCATGCTTCTTTTTGTTCGACCAGATTTCTGTAGAATTATCGCTCCATTCACCTTTAATTTTTATTTTATCTGTAATATTTCCATTTGTATCTTTGTTAAATGGAGGAAGCATTTTTGCTTTTTTGTTAAGGTTATAATCATCAAAATCTATGGTCTTTATTACATTTCCGCTTTTATCTGTTAAGACAAGCTCTTTAATAAAAAGTTTTGGAGATTCGGTATCGCCTGCATATGTAAACATATCAATGTTTGCACTTCCGCCGTTATCTACAGCCATAATTACAAAGTTTTGAACCTTCAGTTTTTCTGTATTACCATCAATTCCAAAATCATTAAAAATATTAAATGATTTACTGAATGTTTTCTTTACTTTTTTAGGATCATCAGAAGTTGCAGCTGTAAGAGGTATTTTCCAAACTTTATTGCCGTTAACATCAACTTTACCTGTATTATAAGCTGAATCTGTCGAGCCTACACCCCACGCACTATAAGTACTCTTATAATAATCAATAATTTTTACAGGATCATCAAATGCTGTGCTCAGTCTTACAAGCTTTAACTCTTTAATATCACCATCATCAGTTACATAACCTTCTAATGTAATATCTCCACTTGAGTTACCAAACATAGGTTTTGTAGTATCTGTGGTAATTTTTATTTCAGGAGGATTAACATCCCTCACAGCCATATATCGCTTTTCAACTTCAGAATTGTTGCCATTTATATCCGTACATACTACTTCTACCCTGAATTTTACATTTTCTGTTAATGCATCTACAGACCATGCTTTATATTTAGGATAATTTTCACTCTGCAAGTCTAAAGTTTCTGTATTTACAGGTTCAGTTTCATTTTCCTTATAAACCTTTATAACAATCTTCTTTAAGCCATCATCATCATATGCCTGTCCCTGTAAAGTACATCCCGGATATACAGAACTATGATTAGCTTCTACAACCGAATAACTTGTTTCACCAAATTTTGCATCAACCCAAGGAGTGTCCGCATCATTGTAATATGTAAACCATCCCTGACAAACAGTTTCTACGTTTCCAGCCTGGTCATGACTTTCTGTTACAATGCGAACAATTTTTTTCTCATGTTCATATCCGGCAACATTACATAACTTAAATGACGCACTCCAGTTTCTTAAATTGTCACCTGTTACGGTCTTTTTAAGAATCGGACTTGCTGCAACGTCAGTAACATCACTTGTTGTTTTGTCATCAAGATAAACGATTAACTTATCAAGTTTTCCTTCTTCTTTCTGCGAACCGGTTACCGTAAATTCTCCGTTTATCAAGCTTGTAAGAACCGTATTGTCTTTTAAACTATATCCATTATTAAGCGCCTGTGCTGATGAATAATTCTTTACAGTTGCAGGTTCAATCAGAGATACAACAGGGTCTATTTTATCTACAGTAACAGAACGCTCATCTTTAGAAGACTTACTTTCATTTCCGTACATATCATAAACCTGTGTTGCTATCATAAATTCTGTACCATTTACTACAGAATTATCAAATGCATATGTAAGAGTCCAGGTAATATCTTTACCAGATCCTGTAGCAGTACAACGACTTGTATCATAGTCATCCCATGAATCAAGTGTGTTATCATAGAATTCCCATTTTCTGTCTGTCAGACGGAATTTATAAGTATTATCTGGAGTAGGATTATCCAGCGGTTCAATCTGAACTGTCATTAACGATACTCCAGAATCGTCATGTGCAGTTCCTCTGATTGTAAATTCGTTTAAGATATATCCTGTATGCTCAGGTGAAGACACCTTTACAGAAGGTGGATAGACATCTACTTTTTCTCCAAGACCGACTTCACAAGAGAAGATAGAAAATATAGAGGTCAAAATTGCAACTGTTCTAATAATTCGTTTAATCATATTATCTCTCATAATTTTTACCTCCTCTTACTGAACATTTGTTCCAGACCAGAAATTCTGCTTGGTTATATAAGCAGCACCTCCGTAACTGTTCAGAGGGTAGTCTCTTGAGTGGTTCGTACCGCAAAGCAGAATCGCCCAGTTATTAGAAATTATTTCATAAGAAACAAATACAAAATTCTTTCTATCCTGCGTTCCATCACCATTAGGAATGACATAGCAGTTCTTAGAATAACGTCCCGCTCCATTAGGGTCATCTTCGTCTGTTGCATCCTTTAACGGGAAGCCGTTAACACTAGGCTGTCCACCAGCTGCAGTACCACCTTCTATATTTAAACATGCAACTGCCTGACCTGATTTAATATATACAATTGTCTTGAATATACCCTCATAACCATTTTCAGAAGCATTAAATCCCGTTTTTGTTGCATATGCAGTAATATAATCTTTTCGAGCAGTCGTATAAGAACCATCTCCTATAATTATATCATTGCCCTGTGTATAAGTACTTGCACCAAGTTTTTCGAGATTTGCCTTTGTTATATCTGCAGGCGTGTTTCTCTTATTTGTATGATAAGTTGTATTATCATTTTCACTTCCACCGTCGTAAGCTGCACCGGCAGGAGGCGTATCTGTATAAACAGTTCCGTTATTAAACACTTTCGAGTATTTAATTGCAGCGCCAGGAGTTTCACAATCAATTCGTACACGACAATATCCTGTAGGGGCAATTGCAGCAGAAGAATTATCTTTTATAGCTGTTTTATACTTTCCGTTATTTACAGTTACATCCGTAAATGTTCCATTTGCCTTTGGTTCATGTGCTCCCCATCCATGAGTATAACGGTCTACACGAACGACAGGCTGCGCAACATTATTACTCCACAAAGAATAGTTATCTGTTGCACCTGTAATATTCATACCTTTATAGAAGTTCTCTGAATTATCACGGAACGCTGTATCAGGAATTATAAGTTCCCATTCTCGACCGTCTTCTATTGCTTCCTGGAATGTTATTTCAACAGTATCACCTGTTACCTTTACGTAACTTGAAGCAACATCAACTTTATGCTGGTGATATCCAACACTTTCGAGTGCATCACGAATATCTGCAACACTTGCTGTAAACGTTCCATCATTTCCGTTATCAAGAGCAGCAGTTCCGCTGTCTACACCAAGTTCGTACGCAAGTACATATTTTGTTTCTGTATCAGGAACATATTTTCCGTTAGCAATCTTTAATCCGTGCGTAATCTTTCTGTACGGACCTACTGCAATTCCTGTGCGAGTATGTAAAAGCTCATAACCATCTGTACCAAGACGAAGCATTTTCGCCTTATTGGCAGCTGACATCTGATTATAGTATTTATTAAATTCATCAACTGTAAATACAGCAGGAATATACCAGTTACCCTTTCTCTGAAGAATAATTGTTCCAGCTTCTGCAAATACATTCTCGCTAAATTTAAGTGTTATCTTAAACTTACCAGATGAATTGTCTGTCATACTTGCAACGCCACTTACAGAACCATTCATTGCAGGAGTATAAGTTGTAATAGTCGGCGCAACTCCATCAAGTATGATATCATCTCGCTTACCACCATCTGCTGCAGCAAGATAAGAGTTGTTTGACGGAGTAAGTACTTTTGGAGTAGTTGCAAATGCCGGAGAGTTTCCGTCTTCATCTTTAAAAGTACTTACGAAGGTAATTTCAGAAACTTTAATTCCTTTATAATCATCTGTCTGATCTACTGTATAAGTAAAACTTACAGCATTAGTCTTATATCCGCCAGAAGGAATTGTTGCAGGCACGTTTACATTAATCGGATCTGATGTAACAGTTCCTGCTTTATTCTGGAATTTTAATGTGATGTCCGAAGCTGCTTTAATTACAACTTTTGATTCAAAGTTAAGAGTAAAGTTAACTTCTTCTCCAGCTCCATAACTACCGTCTGCAAGTTCAATACTAAAGTTTGTAACAGAAGCAAATTTGCTGTTAATTTTTACTGCAACCGGAGTCGAGTTAGGAGATCTGTTTCCTGCAGCATCTTCCTGATATGTAACAATGCTGTAAGTTCCATCACCTAATTCTTCCTTATTTGCAGAGTCATATTCTGTAAATGAAACTCCGTCTGTAGAATAATAACCTGTTGCACCATCATCAATTCCGATAAGCTCTAATTCTTTAGCTTCGTTATATGTCATTGCAGACAAATTGATAGTCGGAGCAGCAGCAGGAGGAGTATAATCGATATATACACCCGAAGGTCCGTTCGTATTGTTTGTAAGCTTTATTGTATTTTCTACATTATCTGTAAGATTTGACAAATCTGCTGTAGCAAAGCATGAAGCAAGCGCATATCTTAATTCACCCTGAGGATCTGTATTCTTAACAGGATGAACAAAATAAAGCTTGTTCTCAGCTGTATCAATTTTTTCAAATGTAAAGTTTACAGGAGATGAACCAACGTACAGCAACAGTGTCGGACTTGTACTAAAGAGAACAGGTTCTGACATAGTGAGCACTGCATTTATTTTTTTATCTACTGTACAGTAACTGTTTCCATCACCAGAAGTAACTGATATAGCTGTAACAACCGGGAAAATTCCGTCAAGTTTAACAACTTTGTCTATCGTAGTATTGCTATCTTTCTTATGCTTTAAAACTTCTGCCTTAGAAAGTGTTGTATATATTCCACCTTCACCAAGTTCTGTAGCACGTATTGTTGCACCATCTGCAAGTTTATCTACATCCGTTTCCGAAGAATTTACATCTTTTGCAGTATACAATCCCTGACACACTATCTTATCAGATTCCGCATAATCAGGAACTGTCCATGTAAATGTAAGAGAGTTTGTTCCACTTCCACTTTCATATGTCGCATACTGAATGCTGTTATCAACAGCAACGCCCGGCTTCTTTACCGATATATTTGAAAGCTTTAACTTTGGTGTTCCAGAAACTTTAACCTCACGTGTAAACGATACCTTAAACTTAAACACAGAACCTGCTTTATAAGTCGTATCATGATTTTTATCAACTGTAATTGATGATATTGTAGGACGAGGGCTCAAAATTACAGAACGCATATCTTCACCCAAACCACCGTTATCAAGCTTATCAGTTGCGTAGAATGTAAAGGTCGGCTGTGTCTCATCTTTTGCCCATGTAGTAAGAGTTGCTTTTGGAATAGTAAGAGTTACATAACCATTTGCATCAGGAGTCGATATCTTTGGTGTACTTGATGTAGTAAACACTTTCTCTTCATTTCCGATTTTTGTCGTAATCTTATAAAGCTCCGGTTTCATAGCAATACCATTTGCTTTTTCTCCCTTAAACTTAATTACGAGATCAGATACCGTATAGTCATGAACTTTCAATTCAGTATCAGGTTCTTTAATATCGATAGAAGGCGGAAGATTATCACCACTTAAAATAAACGGCTTCGTAACTTCATTACCGTCTGTATCAACAAGAAGGATTTCAAAGAATTTCTCATCCTTCGCAGCAGACGCTCCCGCAGAAGTTTTAAAATCTGTAAACAGGTTCATCGTAATTTCAAATTCCTGTTTATTCCATTCTCCAACTTTATTTGTTCCGGTTATTGCTTTATACCAGATTACTTCATTTGTTCCTGATATTATTTTCTTTGCCGATGTATCATTTTTATTCTGTTCAAAAAGTGTTTTTGCACGTTCTTCCCTATCAAGATTTGCTTTATTAGGGATATACGCAATCTTTACATATGAAGAACCCTTCGTATCAAGAGAATATCCTTTAAACTTAAATTCATTTTCAGAACTACTTTCCATTGTCGGTGTAGAATTTTCTACAGGGCTTTCAATAAAAAGCATTGGCTTAGCAGAGTCAACAATTTCTGCCTCGATTACTCTTGCATTCCATTTTCCATTCATATCCTTCGCAGCGCATACAAGATACATCTGGAGAGGGACATCCGGCGCAATGATTGTTTCAGGGTAATCTCTGTAATTATCTGCAAAACCTGTTTTAGAAACTACAGGCTCTTCAGACGTAGAAGATCCGAATACAGTACTTCTCAAAGAAGAATTTGTTATAAGACTCTGAGCATAAGATTCACATGTTCCAGTAATTGTTTTTTTAAGTGCACAATAAATTTCTTTTAAACCATCATCGTCAAAGAAGTCTACCGGAATAGAAGAACCTACACTTGCCCTTATCTTTCCATCTTTAACTTGTGTCTGCTGAATTCCCGGTTTATCACTTTCAGGATACCATAAAATATATTTTTCGGTATCTCTTGTATCTTCATTAAAGTTAACTGGATCATCATTATCTTTTGCATAATATTCAACTCTTAAATAATGTTTTCCAGAACTGCATGCAGAGTTTCCACTACCACCCTCGGAACCATTAACCAAATCTGACTGAGTAAATTTAAATGAAGGCGAGTAAATTGATTTACCGTCACCGATATAAAACGCAGATGCATCAGATGCATTTACAGTTTTTTCTGCAATAGGAATTGTTGTTGATTTTGTATCTTCAAATAATTTTACGGTAATTGTATCTATGCTCATTGCATCATAAAAACTTCCGTAAAGTGTAAACTCCTGATTCTGAGGATAATCTTTGTTTACAGATAAAGTAAAATCGAGATCTTCAAGAAAATCTTTATCCTGAAGTTGTGTCTGTACAGAATTTCCACGATCTGTATACCAGTCTTTTCCGACAGGAGCGTTTTCGTCAACGAGTAAAGTTATTGTACGTGCTGAATGTGTAGAGGTATTTTTTAATTTATCATTTGCTTCAACTAATAAAGTTAATTCACCTTCATCTTCTGGAGTAAGATTTAAATCAAATGTCCAGTTATTTCCAGTAATGGAAGCTTTTCCATATACCTTGCCTGTTTCTTTATTCGAAATAACTACGCTTTCAACTCTGATGTTATCCTTGCATGTACCTGCCATTGAAAAAGAAAGCGGTTGATAAGAAAATTTCTGTGGGGTAGAAATAGTAACTTCAGGAGCCTCAAGATCGAGCGCTTCTCCCATACCTACTTCACAACCAGTAAGAGTCAAAAACAAAACTGTTAATAGTGGTAAGAATACTTTTTTCATAAATTACCTCGTTAAAAATAACACTCTTTTCGATATCTACACTTATTCCCTTCTAGTATCGGCAAAGAAGCACCATTTCATTAAGGAAACCTATCTTTATAAAAACTCTCCCCCACTACAACCTCTACATTCCCTCCCACCCGTTTATTTAAAAACACCTCTCCAAAAATGTTTTAAATGTAGAGAGAATAGAGATATCCTATAATATTCTACATCAAAATTACCATAATGCAAGTAAATTCGCCTGGAAAAATGAATTTATCATAATTTATGCGAAATTTGTCCAATAAAGATGATTTTCATTAAAAAAAAACGAGAAGATAATCTATGTTTTGATGAATTTTATTCTAATTCTGTTTCAGTTGATGCGCCACTTTCCGTTTTCCTTTACAAAGCGGCTTGCGTTAACTTCGATAAGACGGCCGTCGTCACCAAGCATTTTAATCATGGACTTTAACGGATTTATTTCTGTAATCCTGAAATTTGTTCCATCATAGAAAATGTGGAGCCCTTCTGACGGAAGTTTTTTTCGTGCTTCGGCGTAAAAGTCAAATTCATACGAGAGACAGCACAAAAGTCTGCCGCACTGCCCCGAAATCTTCATCGAATTAAGCGAAAGATTCTGATCTTTAGCCATTCTGATTGATACAGGACGAAGCTTATCAGAAACGGCATGACAACAGTAAGGACGGCCGCATACACCAAGACCGCCTGTAATGCGCGATTCATCACGGACACCTACCTGACGAAGCTCAATACGCATTTTAAATACAGAAACAAGGTCTTTTACCAGTTCCCTAAAGTCTACACGGTTATCGGCACTAAAGAAGAAAAGAGCTTTCTGTTCATCGATTAAAAAGTGAACGGAAATAAGCTTCATGTCGAGCTTATGGTATTCAACTTTTTCTTTAAATACTTTAAATGCATCTATTTCTTTCTGCTTAAAATTTTCTGCTTTCTTTAAATCTTCTTTTGTTGCTTTCCTGTCAATAATTACAACATCATCCGGTTTAATTCCAACTGGAGTCGTTGCTTTTCCAAGAACAACCGCAAGATCACTTCCATATCTTGTCGGAACTATAACTTTATCGCCAGGATTTAATTCCATCGACTCGTCATCGACGTTTGCGTAAAGACCTTCGCATGAATATTCAAGTTTAAGACGGTATAAAGGTTCGTTAAAGACATAATGCTCGTCAGAAGTCGATTCATAACTTGTATCATTATCTTCAAGACCGGAAAGATCATTTTCTGAATCTATATCATTTTCAAAAATGTCACTCATTTTTTTCCACTTACAATCAGACTTTTAAGCGGCCATCAAATCTATGACAAGCCCGTTTATCTCGTGAATCTTATCAAGAAGTTTAAGCTTGTCTAAATGGTTATACCATATATCGTAAGAAAGTTTTTCGAGCTTTTCGTTTATCGCTGCTATCTGAACAGCTGGATCAAGCGGACGTCCTCTTTTGTTTCTCCCGATACGCTTGTAGCGCTCAACCGTATAATTGTTTTTTTCCAAGAATTTTACAAACTGGCCAACGGCCTTTTTATACCTGTCGTAAGCCTGGGGAGTTGCGTTAATTCCTAATTGGTCCCCGGCTAAATCAAGTTCATCCTTTAAGAAATCTACAGCATCATCAACCGACATTCCCGAGATTTCCGGAGGAAGTCCCTGTGAAAGAAGAAGATTTTCTTCCTGTCTGTCTTTTATCAAAGATGAAAATCCTTTTGTTATCCTGCCCGCACCTTTCTGCTTTTGAGTTTCCTTTGCCTGATTCTGGGCAGCAGATGCTGCAGCGGCAAAATAAAGTGAGCCGGATGTTGCATCAACAGGATTCATCTTGCAAACGCCTTATTCCTTATTTCCTTTGACTGGTTCTGCATTGCAGTTTCCTGGTCATAACGTTCTACATCAGGAATCGAAATACAGTTTCCATGAAGAACAACTTTATCTTCTACCTGAAGTCTGTGTGTCGAAACATCACCGATAACTGTAGAAGTGGGCATAAGTTTAATTCCTTCAGGAGCAGTAACGTCCCCTATTACAATTCCGCGGATCGTTGCAGAACGTGCAGCAATGTTTCCGCGTACTCTGGCTTTATCACCGATGATAATGTTTCCACTTATCTCAACGTTCCCGTCGATGTCTCCATCTACCATCATACCACCAGCAACACGAAAATCACCTGAAAAAGCAGACCCGGCGCTGATCATAGTTTTCATTGAAAAGTCGTCATCAGAAGAAGCCATTATCGCGAAACCTTGATATTAAGATATTTCATAGGATCTACAACATCAGAACCGATATGAACTTCGTAATGAAGATGAGGTCCTGTTGTTACACCAGTATTACCGATTGTTCCGATGACATGATATTGAGAAATAAATTCACCTTTCAGAACGTAAACTGCATTCATATGTGCATAGCGTGTGTATATACCGTGTTTATGTTTTACGATTACATTGTTTCCGTAACCTGAATCGTATCCGACATTTACAACCTGTCCATTTGCTGTTACGTAAATCGGATCTCCAGAACGCCATGTAGAAAGGTCGATACCTTTGTGAATGTACCACTGTCCTGTAATAGGATGGATTGTCGGACCAAATGCCATCGATACGTGAAGAGATGCAGATCTTACAGGCCATATAGATGGAATATCACTAAAGAGTGAGTTTTGTGTTTCAAGCATTTTTCCAATCTGTTCAATCGGCTGAACTGCTCCTTCAAGATATGAAGTAAGCTGTCTTATATCTGCAGTTTCCCTTATCGAACCAGTTGCCATTTCTTCTGTACTGAAAATAGAATTTAAATCACTGTTTCCGAAATTAGAATTTGTTCCGTTTGTTTCTGATTCAATTCCAAGAAGGGAAAGTGACATAGACAACGACTGCTGAAATCTTTTTGCAGTCTGAAGAAGATTATTATTTTCATCACGAAGTTCATCAAGACTTGCCATTGTCTGTCTGTTCTCTGCGTAAAGACGATCGATTTCTGCATTTGAAGCTACTGCATGTTTGTTAAAGAAAATAAATGAAAAAAGAATTCCAGCTGCAACGATAATTGCAAGAACCATTGCAAAAACATTTGTCTGGAAATTTATAACCTTTCCTTTTTCATGAGGAACGATCATTACAGTGAGTTTATTATCAAAAATATGGAACACCTTTGAAAAAAAGGCTCCCGTTTTCTTAAGCATATTTTTTTTAGAGGAATTTGAAAATCGGTTTCGTGAACTTTCTGCTAAATCCCTTCGTTTAGGCACTTTTTATCTCCATTCTCTATAGTCGTAAAAGTATATCATTATTAACAATCCACTGTCAAATGAATTTCCTTGACGGCTGGAGATTCCTATGTTATTTTATATAGTATAAAGTTTTAGTTTTTTATTACAAAAAGACTAATATAGCACCGCACAAATATATTGAGAGAAAAGCCATGCAATTTTTTGATACTCACGCCCACATCGGGCTTATATACGATGACCCTATTGAACAATTACGCGTAATACAGAAAGCAAAACAGGCTGGAGTTACACGTATCGTAAGCATTAATAACAGCCTCCACGACTTTGCACGCGTTTACCCGACTTTAAAGAATATTCCGGGAATTTATCATGCCTGTGGCGTTGCTCCGTCAGAAGTAACCAGTCCCGGCGCAAATTACCTTGCTACTATAGAAGAAAACTTAAAGCTTCCTAATGTTGTAGCCGTTGGAGAAACAGGTCTAGACTACTACAAGCAGTTTGGTGACAAACGCTCACAGATTGAGCTTTTTATACAGCAGCTTGAACTTGCTCAAAAACACAATCTCCCTGTAATCATCCATAACAGAGAAGCAGGAAAAGACATTTATGACATTCTCCAGCAGAGGATCCCGGATTCCGGTGCAATTCTTCACTGTTATTCAGAAAATGCTGAATATGCTAAAAAATGTCTCGATATGAACATCTACTTCTCCTTTGCAGGAAACTTAACTTACAGAAATGCAAGAAACCTGCATGAGACTGTTTTAAATATTCCGCTTGACCGTATTCTCATCGAAACAGAAAGTCCATTCATGATTCCGTCAGAATTCCGTGAGAAAAAAAGAACTATGCCTGGTTATCTGCCTTCTACGGCAAAATTCCTCGCAGAAATTCTCGACATGGATCTCGAAGAGCTTAGTGTCAAGTTATGGAAAAACAGCTGTAAGATTTTCAAGCTGCCGGAGACTTAATGTCACTCTATCACCCGGTAAAAATAGGAACTCTCGAATTAGAAGGTAATCTCTTTTTAGCGCCTGTCGCAGGTTACTCGGACAGAGCTTTCCGTGGTCTTTGCATAAAAGGCGGTTCAAATTTTGAATACACAGAAATGGTAAGTGCAGAAGCCCTTACACGCCGAAACGGCAAGACCCAGGAAATAATGAAAGCAGCTCCAAACGAAAAAAAATATGCAGTTCAAATTTTCGGCGGAACTCCAAAAGTAATGTATGACGCAGCATGTCTTGTCATGGAACAGACAGACTGCAGTTGCATAGATATTAACGCAGGCTGCCCTGTTCCAAAGGTTGTAAAAACAGGAGCAGGTTCATCCCTTACACGTGATGCTGACCGGCTCCACGAAATAATTGCTTCTGTAGTCCAGGCTGTAAAGGATAAAGGACGCGACATTCCGGTTACAGTAAAAATACGTTCAGGCTGGGATAAACTTTCGATTAACTTTATCGAATGTGCAGAACATGCAATAAAAGCCGGAGCTGCTGCAATAACGCTTCACCCGAGAACACGTGCACAGGGTTACGAAGGCAGATCAAACTGGGATTACCTGAAAGAACTTGTTGAATTTGTCGCAGGCCGCGTTCCTGTTTTTGGTTCAGGCGATATTTTTAAACCGGAAGACGCAAAAAAAATGCTTGAAGAAACAAATGTTGATGGCGTTATGTTTGCGCGCGGTGCTATGGGACATCCGTTTATATTCCGTCAGACAAGAGAACTTTTGCTCAACGGTACATACGGCGACATCGCACCAAAAGAAAGACTTACCGCAGGCTTTGAAGAGCTTGATGTTTTAATAGAAGACCGCGGAGAAAAAGCCGCGTGCAAAGACATGAGAAAAAGATTCTGCGCATATTCAAAAGGCTTAAACGGCGGAGCGGCTCTGCGCCTTGCAATAGTTCATGCAGAAACAAAATCAGATTACCAGAATATTTTTGGAGAATATCTTTAATCCTGGTCCTCCAGCCTACTATTCCAGGTTTTTAAGATATTCTGGCGGATCATCATTTAAATATACTTTGCGATTTGTTTTGTACATGTAATCAACGACATCGCAAAGTTTATTTCCATCGTGTAAAACAAAATCTTGATTTGGATACGCCCAATATCTAAGTTCTACAATTGAATTTTCCTCTGTATATGCATCTTTATAATCTGTCGGTATATCTTCTGCTGAGTCATCAGGTTTTTCAAAAGAAAGAGGTCCATAAAAAGTTCCATCTGTGTAAAAAACATAACTTGATTTTCCAAAGCGACTGCCATATGCCCATGCACTTTTTAGACGCCTTGCTTTTGCAAGAGTTCTTATATACACATCAAAAGGCTTATACAAAACATAACAATCCTCTGCCGGAATAAAAACTAAATGACCGATATATTGACCATTTTTTAGCATGCTTCCGTCATCAGGATTATACTCAAACTTTCCAGGCTTTCGAGTTTCGTTATATACAATTCCATCAGGATAAGAATCGCACTTATTGCAATATTCAGTCATGTAATATTTTACAACGTCAGATTTCTCTGTTGTAAATTCATAGCGTTCTTCTGAAAACTGAGAACCTCGTGTAACAAGCGTAGTACCAGAAGGAATTTTAACACCCTTTACAAGAACTCCGGTCCTGAACGGAGAATCAATATTCCAGAGTTCAAACCAGTCAAGTCCATAAACAACACTTGTACAACCTTCAGGAATTTCCAGTGAATAATTAAAACGTCCGCTTTCTTTTTTTGAGTGCAGGGCAGAAACTTTAACCTCAATACAAATCACATTGTTTATTTGATTTACACAAATTTCTTTTACAGCCATTGAACTTGCAGCACAAAGTCCTGAGATGGTCAAAAAAGTTTTGCCATCTTTAACAGATTCAACAGCATTTAAATCTATAGTGTTATTATATTCAAGAACCTTTGTAAAAATTCCAGAGTACAGGCAGGAAAGTGTTAATAAAAATATGAGTGCGATAAATATTTTTTTCATATTTTTATGATATCATATTCTTACAGATTTTCAAGAAACTTCCCTTTAAATTTCTATATTTACTGTTATAATATTGTGTAAGTTTATCAGGAGAGAGTTTATATGACAGCCTTTACAAGAATTATAAGCATTGCATCGCTTAGTTTTATTTCGTTTTTTTGTTTTCAGGTAGGAGTTTTTTGTGTTCAGGACACAGATTAAAACAGAACGGAAGACGAACACTTATCCTTATTGAATTTTTTACGGGCTTTCTGCTTCTCTGGGATGCACTTGCTTACTTCTATCGCGGAAACATAACAGAGGCCGGCTATTACATGGTTCGCCTTTCTAATTTTTTTGTTTTCATCTGCAATTTTTCGATTTCATTTTTCTTCTGCTTTTATGTATGCGAATTTATAAAACAGTCTCGATTAAATTTTTCGATTCTTTTACATCCGAAAGATGCAGTTAAAAAAGGAATTCCTGTTCAACTTTTTATAGTTGTTTTTTTCTGTCTTCTCGGAATCATTTTTACAATCTACAGTCAGTTTACAGATTTCTTCTATTACTTTGATGCAGATAATATTTATCACAGAAATACTTTTTATCCTTTAAGCGTTGTATTAGGACTTTTACCTGGCCTTATTACACTCACAGTCCTTTTGCAGAACAGAAAAAAACTTGCAACAAATGTTTTTGTTTCTCTTCTGCTTTATTTTATTCTGCCTTTAGTCGGCGTTATTTTAATTCTTATTATTTACGGCTTTCCATGGATAAACATTTCACTTGGATTTGGCGCACTGCATCTTTTTTATTCATCAATAAAATTGATAGAGCTTGAGTTTTATTCCGGCGAAAGAGCACACACAATCATAAGTCCTACATACAAGGCAGAAATTACGTCTCCAGAAACACGAAAGCGGGTTGCAAGAAATCATTTCTGGCAGACTCTTTCTGTAAGTTTAGGCGGAATTCTTTTAATCCTCTTAATCGTTTCAATCAAAGGGATATCGCTTCCAGAAAAAACTCTTGAGATTGATAAACCTTTTTCGATAAACGACACGACAAAACCCGTATGCGTAACTTTTGTACGCAATGCAGACAAACACTGGGTAGAAGATGAAGATCCTGACAGAACAGGAGCACAGTACGACGGAATTATTTTTAACAACATGAGAAGTACAATCGTCACCGACTGGAACTTTACGATTTCTGTTGCAGAAAAAACTTCTATTGATCCAGGCCCATGGAATGGAACATTCACACTTTCTGACGGCAAGCTGAACGTAATAAAACCGCACAAAGGTGACAAAGAAAACATTCACGGTGCAGATTATTATATGATTACTCCACAAAAGACACTTGGCTTTGGCTGCATCATGTATACACCTCATGACTATCAGCCGCTTTCACAGAAAATCACATTCAACTATTCGTGCATTTTAAAACCGCTTTCAAATGCGTTCTTTGATATTTTCCTTGCAGTACTTTTTGTTATCTTTGTAATTTCAACTACAATCATGATTCTTGAGGGAAAACTCATTCATGTAGAAGAAGAAAACAGAAAGCTCGAAGACACGGTAAAAGAACGCACTAAAGAACTCGAAGCAGAAAAGAACCGTTCAGAAAATCTTCTTCTTAATATTCTCCCAAAAGAAATTGCAAAAGAACTTACGGCTCATCCTGACAGCATCATCGCTAAAGAATATCCGAACGTTACCGTTCTTTTTACAGACATCGTAGGCTTTACAGAAATAAGCGGAGGAATGAAGGCAGAAGAAGTTGTTACAATGCTTAACAAAATGGTTTCTATGTTTGACGAACGTGCTCAGCGTGAAGGCATAGAAAAAATCAAGACAATCGGAGACTCTTACATGGCAGCAACAGGGCTTACACCAGAACACAACAATGATGGTGCTGCAAAGATGATTCGTTTTGCAAAAGAGATTTTAAACGATGTCAAAACATTTAACGAGACTTCGCCGGTAAAACTTCAGATAAGGCTTGGAATAAATTCTGGTTCGCTTGTTGCAGGCGTAATCGGAAAAACAAAATTTATTTACGACATCTGGGGCGACACCGTTAACGTTGCAAGCAGAATGGAAAGCACAGGACTTCCGATGAAAATTCATGTAACAGAAAATACAAAGGCACAGACTGCAGACCTTTTCCAGTACAGCGAAAATACAGAAATCGATGTAAAAGGAAAAGACATGATGAAAACTTACTTTTTATAGTTTTAAATTATTTTCTTGCGCCCATGTAATAAGTTTTAAGCGGAGGGAATCCGTTAAATTCAACTGATGCATAAGTTGATGTATATGCACCGGTAGAAAGCCAGTAAAGTTTATCACCTGATTTTAAATTTGTCGGAAGCTTATAACGCGAGTTTTCATACATGATGTCCATGCTGTCACATGTAGGACCTGCGATTATTACTTCGCTTTCTTTTACACCAGGTTTATCTTTATTAGTTACAATCGGATATTTAATTGATTCATCAAGAGTTTCGATAAGCCCGTTAAACTTTCCTGCATCAACATAAACCCAGCGAGCAAGGGCTGTGTTGTTTTTTCTTGAAGTTAAAATTACTTCACTTGTTAAAATTCCGCTGTCACCAACTAATGAACGTCCAGGCTCAAGAACGATTTCCGGAATATCTTCGCCAAAGTCGTCTGTTAAGTAACGTGTAATTTCTGAAGCGTATTCACTTAAATCATTTGTAGGATCGATATAACTTGCAGGGAAACCACCACCCATGTTAATCATAGAAAGTTTTATTCCCTCTTCTTCTTCAAGCGAAGTAAAAAGATATTTTGTTTTTGCAATTGCATCGTTCCACTGACCGATATCACGCTGCTGACTTCCTACATGAAAAGAAATTCCATACGGAACAAGCCCAAGGTCACGTGCAAGAACGATAAGATCATAAGCCATATCAGGATGACAGCCAAACTTGCGGCTTAAAGGCCAGTCTGCTGTCTGAGATGCTTCTACAAGAATACGAACATAAACTTTTGAACCAGGTGCATTTTCTGCAATTGCCTTTAAATCATCTTTTGAATCTGTTGCAAAAACCCTTACACCCTTTTCGTAAAAATATTTTATGTCCTTTGCCTTTTTAATTGTATTGCCGTAAGAGAGACGATGAGGTTCAACACCTATAGAAAGAATTTTATCAAGCTCGTAACGTGATGCAATATCAAAGTTAGAACCAAGCCCAGAAAGAAGTTCAAGAACAGGTTCTCCCGGATTTGCCTTCATCGCATAATAAATGTGCGCATAAGGAAAAGAGTCACGCAGCTTTATATAATTTTTCTTGATTGTATTAAGGTTAATAACGATATTTGGAGTTTCAAGCTCTTTAGAAAAATCAAGAAACTTTTCCCAGTCAGAATCAGAAACATAATCTTCGCGGTCGAACATAGTCCACCACCTTTAATAAAAACAATTCAGAAATCAAAAGAAATCTGTCCCTATTCTTTTAGCTATCGCTATTATTCCTTCGGTGAATCGATAGTAGCACAATGCAAACTGCATAGCAATAGAAAAATTATACTTTACTAAAAAAACAAACAAATTTATAATCAAATTACTATGGAAAATATCGGTTTTATCGGAATGGGCAACATGGCCCAGGCAATTGCAAAAGGCTTTATTAATTCAAAGAAAATTGCAAAGGAAAAAATCTTTGCATTCGCACCAAACCAGCAGAAGTTAAAAACCAATGCAGAAAAAATTGGCTTTACTCCTGTATCGGATTTAGTTGAACTTGTAAAAAAATGCGGCATTTTAATCATTGCATGCAAGCCTTATCAGATTGATGACGTTCTCTCTCAGATAAAATCTCGTCTTGCAGGAAAGGTTTTACTTTCTGTCGCTGCAGGATGGGTGTTTGATTCATTCAGCTCAAAGCTCGATAAAAGCGTAAGAATACAGTGCATCATGCCTAACACTCCTGCTATGGTCGGCGAAGGTGTTTTGATTTTCGAAAAAGAAAATTCTTTAGACCAGGCTGAACGCAAAGAAATAACCGAACTTTTTTCTACACTCGGAACTGTAGAAGAATTGCCTTCTTCTCTTATGGGAATTGGCGGCGCAATTTCTGGATGCGGCCCAGCGTTTATGGACATGGTAATGGAAGCTTATGCAGATGCTGCAGTTAAATACGGAATCGCACGCGACACGGCATACAGACTTGTAAGTCAGACGATGCTTGGAAGTGCAAAGCTCCAGCAGGTAACCGGCTCACACCCTGGAGCTTTAAAAGATGCAGTATGCTCTCCAAACGGAACTACAATACGCGGAGTTGATTCACTTGAGAAAAACGGATTGCGCGGTGCATGTATTTCGAGCATCGACGCAATCATGGATTTTAAATCAAAAAAATAATCTGCGCATTACATGTGGAACATGCGTAAGATTTTTTTAGTCCCACTTTTTAGACCAGAGCGATTTTAATGCGGCAAATCTTTTTTTGTTAACAAGATTTACGATAAAGTCTGCTCTGTTTCTTTTAAAATCATCTCCTGCAAGTAAAATCATTGCTTCAAGAGGATTTTCTGTAAGACCACCGATTACAATCTTTAAAGCAGGATCGTTGTCAGAGCGTCCGTGCTTTCTGTTTTCTGTTTTAATTCTTTCTATTACTTTATCAAGAATTTTTTTACAGGTCTTGTTAAGTCTTGCAGCTTCTGAAAACGAGTTATAAATTGTAAATGTTCCAGGAACAGGTTCTTCGTCTACAGGGAAATCTTTTCCGTAAAGCGAAACAAAATCTGCATGTGTAAAAAGCTTTATCTTTCTGAAATATGAAGAAAGCTTTGATTTATCATCACGTTCATATTTTACGCCTTTTACTTTTACAGATTTCTTTAACTTGATGTCTTTTATTGAAGAACCGATTTCAATTTCATAAGTTCCTGTTGGAGCTATATATTTATTTGTGCTCACGTCATAAAGACTGAATGCTTTTGAGTCAAGTTCAATTGTAACCTTTTTAGATTTACCAGGCTCAAGATAAACTTTTGTAAATGCACGGAGCTCTTTTACAGGACGAAGATAATCTGATGCAGGATTTTTTACATACAGCTGAACAACTTCTGCACCTGCAACTTTTCCAGAATTCTTTACGGTAAATTTAACTTTTAAATTTGTCTTGCTCTTCGAAAGCTTTTCACCATAACCGACATTTGCACCGACATTACCGATTGCTTCATCTGCATCAGAGGCATTGTAAGAAGCAGATGAAATTTCCAATCCGGAATATTTAAATTTTGTATAAGAAAGTCCGTAACCAAATTCATATTTAACAGGAACATCAAAGGTTTCATAATATCTATAGCCTGTAAAAATACTTTCACGGTATTCTACGCCCGGGCTGTCGTTGCCCCAGTTTCCTGCACATGGAATGTCTTTTTCAGAAAGCGGATAAGTTTCCGAAAGCTTACCGCTCGGATTTACAGCACCTGTAAGTAAATCTGCACACGCTTCTGCACTTGCTTCACCTGCAAGATACATATGAAGCATTGCGTTTACATTATCTGCAAACGGAACTGCAAAAGGAGAACCACCATAAAGAACAACGATTAAATCCTTGTTCATTTCAATGATTTTATTTATTACAGAAAGCTGTTCGTGAGGAAGGTTAATGTCCTTTCTGTCAAAGCCCTCGCCTTCTGTTCTGTTTGTAAGGCCACAGAAAAATAAAGTCGGAATATTTTTATCTGCCGCTTCTTTTGCCGCAACCACTGCTTCCTGTGCCATTCTCTGTATTTCTGTCGGTTCAGTTATTTCTACAACATCATCGCCAGGATATCCCTGCACATATTTTACCTTAAAGCCCTTTCTAGAAAGTGCTTCGATTGCGTTTGGAGATGTAAATGCATTTATATGACTTGAGCCGCCACCCTGAATTCTTACATCATCTGCCATCTGACCGATTATAAGAATTTCTTTCTGTTTTTTAGAAAGCGGAAGAAGCCCGTCATTTTTTAAAAGCACTGCAGAATTTGCTGCAATCTTTTTTGCAAGGTCATGTGCTTTTTTATAATCAACTGTAGTTTTTTTAACACCTGTTGTTTTTAAAACAACTTCTATTACTTTTAAACATGCGCGGTCAATTTCCTGCTCTGTTATTTCGCCCTTCTGATATGCATCGCGCAAAAGCTTTGTCTGATACCCGTGTGAATCAGGCATTGCAAGATCAAGTCCTGCCTTAATACAGTCTACAATCGAAACTGCAGCACCCCAGTCAGAAATTACAGTTCCTTTAAATCCCCATTCATCGCGAAGAATGTCGTTAATGATTTTTTTATTCTGGCATGTGTATGTTCCATTTATTTTATTGTAAGAAGCCATGATTGTAGTCGGCTGTGTATTTCTTACTGCAATTTCAAACGGCCTTAAATAAATTTCACGGAGCGCTCGTTCGTCCACAATACTGTCAGAGGTCTGACGTCTCGTTTCCTGATTGTTGCACGCAAAATGCTTTATCGAAGTTCCGACATTTTTTGACTGCATTCCGTCGATGTATGCTGCTGCAAGAGAACCTGCAAGAAGCGGATCTTCAGAAAAATATTCAAAGTTTCTTCCACACATCGGCGAGCGTTTTATATTCATTCCGCAGCCTAAAACAATTCCGACACCTTCCTGCAAAGCCTGGTCTGCGATTGCCCCGGACATTTCTTTAATAAGATCAAGGTCCCACGAGTTTGCAATACAGCTTGCAGTAGGAAAGCATGTTGCCTTTGCAGAATCGTTTATATCAACCTGACTGTCTTCCTGCTTTCTTAATCCGTGAGGGCCGTCAGTCATCATCACAGACGGAATTTTCTTATCTGCGTCATATGTATGCCATGAACCGACACCGTTTAATAATCTTATCTTTTCTTCGATCGTGAGACTGGAAAGAATTTCCTGTGCACTCTTGTTTTTTGTAGACTTCATGCTTTGATTATAAACCTTTCACCTAAAATAAACTATCGCTAAATATGTTCTTTTACGAAATTTACAAAATCTGTTTCGTAGAGCGGTTTAGAATAGAAGTATCCCTGAACCTGATCACAGTCAAGTTCACGAAGCATGTCTCTCTGTTCTGCAGTCTCAACCCCTTCGAAAAGAGTTTTCTTATTAAGTTGTTTTCCAAGATCAATAAGGGTATTAATCATTTTCTGATGACTGTGCTTTGAATCTTCTCTTTTCAAAAAGTTCTGATCAAATTTAAGTACATCAATAGGCACTTCATTAAGCATATTAAGAGAAGACTGCCCGCTTCCGAAATCGTCCATTGCAACACTAAAGCCATGCTGGTGAAGTTTTTCTGTAACGCGGATAAGGTTGTAAGAATCTCCTTCAGTTGCAGCACGCTCAAGAATTTCAATTTCAATCAATTCTGGCGGAAGATCATATTTATTAAACCTTCTTACGAATTCTTTTACAAATCTGTCAGGATTAGAATGATTTCTTGACATATTTACAGAAATCGGAACAACAGGATTTCCATTATCGAGCTGTGACCTCAAGAACTTGAAAACCATTTCATAAACTTCAAAATCGAGTTTTACGATAAATCCATTGCGTTCAAACACAGGAACAAAATCCCCTGGATTTAAATTTCCAAGCTTTGGATTTGAACTGTTCCACCTCACAAGTGCTTCAGCTCCTTTTATCTTGTCATCATGAAGACCGATTTTAGGCTGGTACATCACATAGAATTCTCCTCTATCAAGGGCTTTGTTCATGTGACGTTCGATTCTCTGTTCACGTTCAATTGCTTCTTCCATTGGACGAGAGAATACTGCATAACGAAGTAAAAGATTATCCTTAATAGTTCCTTTTGCATAAGATGCTTCACCGATTAAATCAAGAATAGTTTTATTTTCGTTATACATCTGCTTTTCCGGAAGCACAAATGTAATTCCATATTTCGGATAAACCGGCAGATCAAGAACAGAAAGAGCTTCTTCCATTTCGTTAACAGCATCTTCAAGTTCTTCCATAAAGTCCATTACGGTTTCAATTCTTCCCATTGTATAAAAATGATCTGCATAACCGCGACCACAGATAGCACCTTTCTTTTTACATCGCTCAAGAAGAGTATCTGCACAGATTGTCAAAACTTTATCTGCTTCTTTATTTCCAAAACTCTGATTTATAAATTTAAATCCCCTAAAGTCAATTTCGAGTACTGCAAATTTTGAACCACGGTATTTTTCGAGCATCATCTGAGCCTCTCTTTCAAACTTAGGGCGAGTCCAAAGATTTGTCAGAGGATCAAAATAACTTTCCCAGATATTTGTATTATTAAGGAACAGTGCAGAAGCCCCGAAAAGAATTACAATCAGAAGAATTGTTGCGATAATTACAAGCATTATCGTTTTTCTGAGCTGATAATACGTAAGAAAAAGGTCTCTTTTATCTACAGTAATACCACATGTCCAGTTTGTTTTTTCAATTGGTTCAACATAAACAGAAACTTCTCTTCCTTCGGAAGAAATAGTATCATAAACACCTCGCCTTACTTTATAGAAGAAAAGCGATCCAAAATCCGAAAACTTAGGATTCGTCGGAACATAATCTTTCCCCAGATAATTTTCATCATAGTGACAGACAAATTTTCCTTCATCTCCTATGATAAAAAAATGTCCTTCATTTTTTATCTGAAGCTTTTCCGTAAGTCCAATCAGCGTTGAAAGTTTTACCGTCGCATAAACGACTCCTTTTAAAGTTCCGTCCGAATTTTTTACTGCCTGAGCAACAACAATAATCCTCTCTCCAGTTGCCCTCGACTCAAACGGACCTCCAACAGTTTCCTGCTTACCTTCCAGTACAATCTGCTTAAAATATGATCTGTCAGAAACATTAAATTCAACATTATTAGCGGAAATTGAATTTCCGTTAATATCTGAATATGCTATGTTATAGAAGAAATCCGGTTTTTGAGACACATGTTCAATAAGCCAGTTCTGTTTTTCCTCCTTTGTAGGCAGGTCAACAAAAAGCCGGTTCCTTGAAAACTGCTTTAATTCAGAACATGCTTCTTCAAATATATACTTTGAAATAAGTTCATATTCGTGAACAAGCATTCCAGCAAATTCGTGTGATTTTTTTTCTGAATTTGATTTAATGACTGAAAGGCATTTTATAGCAATAAAGATCAGGAAGGAAGTAATAATAACACCGCTTACTGCGAAACAGAGATATTTCGCCATTCTACGAGTAAACGTTAAATTATTACTCTTAGTTTTGTAAAATTTTGTATTTTGAGAGGGTAGCATACTACTTATGATACCACGCTATTTTAAAATCCGCAAAATATATTTATTGATATCTCTAAAAACTCACTTTTAAAGTCATCAGAATAGAATTCCGATAATAGAAAAGAAGTAGTATAATTATATTAGGATATTATCCGGAGGAATTTACTTTGTTTTCTCTATTTAAATGTGCAGAATTGAACAGCTCAAAACACCTCGCAAAAAAGGCACTGGCCGGCATTTTATTTTTCTTATCTGCCGTTTCTTCTGTATGGTGCTCTGAATATATTTATAATGAAAACTGTGAATCGACAGAGGTTTATGATTTTTCAAGCGGAATAATTGCAGGAAATTCTGAGTTTGTATGGAAAAAACTTAACGCAGCTGGAACAGCATGGGAGTATCTTACTACGCCCGAAACTCCGGGAGCATCAGACAACCTCTACTTTACTGGAGAACTTGCGGCAAACATAAAACTTGATGCAGACGTAACAGTAAACGACATAATCTTTTCTTATGAAAGAACTGCTGCACCCAATGTTACTTCCGGTTCTTACACGATTACAATCGATTTAAACGGTCATAACCTTACATGTAATGATTTTATCTTTAATAACGCTTCAACATATCCTGCTAATGTTGTTATAAAAGATTCAAGCGGATCTCCGGGAACTCTTACAATCAACGGAACTCTCGATTACTCTGACAATCTTGACCATACGCTTACAATCAGTGATGACGTTGCCATTGATGCATCAGGTGCGACATATTCAGCAGGAAGCGGAACCGGCGGTCTTGCAATTTCTGGAACTGGTTCAATTGAACTTCCGGTCGGAACAAGTGATTCAAACCTTTCCATCACCGGAGTTTCTACAAATATAATAACTGTTGCATGTACAATTTCCAACACAACACGAGATGCATTTACAGCTGCAAGAAAAAGCACGATAACTCTTTCGTGCACAGAAGCTTCTCATCTTGAAGTACCGATTTCTTATGAAATTAAAATTGTAACTCCTTTAGACACTACTCCGCCTTCTTTTAAACTTGCAGGAGTTGCAATATCAAATGGAACAAATTCTGGAACAATAACTTTTTCTCAAGACGTAACATCAGAAGATTTTGATGTAACATACACAGGAACTTTTTCTGAGTCCGATTCAATTTATATAACGATAAAACATGGAAGCGACATTCTTGCACAATCATCTATTGTTCCAGACAATCCTTACTGGACAGGTTCTGTAAACACAGCCTGGAACAACGTAGCAAACTGGGTTGGAATTACATATATAACAGATTTAAATACAGCGTCAAAAATTTATATTCCTGCCGAAGCAAGCCGTGAACCTGAAGCTGGCGGAGATCTTACAGCAGGCAGCGGGACAACAGAATTTTATATTGGAAAAAACATAAGTTCATCAGGCTCGATGACCTTTAACGGCAGCATAATCTTAGACGGCAACATAACATTAACCTCATCAGGAACAATGACCTTTAACGGCTCAATCAACAGCACTCCATCTGCCGCTGCCTCAAATCTAATTCTTGATGCAGGAGCTCAGATTACGGTAAACAACGGCCCGATCGGTTCTACAAATCCGATTGGAGACCTTACAGTAAAATATAATTATGAATCGAACGGGGCTTCTCCAATCACCTGTTCCGGCGCGCTTGTATTTGAAAAGCCATGTCTTTTTACAAGCGACATGACGGCAGCCTCTTTTTCAATTGGACGTGAGTGTACTTTATCAAGCACGGGCTCTTTATTAACCATTACAACAACCTCTGGTAACCAAAGTTTTGCAAACGAAGTTCTTTTATTGAGTGACGTTCAGCTTATAACACCAGATAACGGTACTGTTTCTTTTACAGGAAATGTAGAAAGCCATCCATCGAACAAATCATCTCTTACTGTTGGAAATACTTCTGGAACTGCAAAAACTAATCTCAGTGTTGCAACTTCATGCGGAAATACAAACCCGTTAAATGATCTCTATGTTTCCGGTAATTTTACTGCAGGAGAAGTAAAGGTTGACGGCAACTTTACTTCCAAAAATTCTACATCAGTTTCTTCTATCATTGTAGGTGGAAATTCAACTGTTGGTGGAACTGTTTCTGCAACAGGAACTGGCGGCATTACTTTTACAGGGGACACAACTTTAACAGGTGATACAATATTTGATGCAACAAGCGTAACATTCTCCGGTGATGTAGATTCTAACGGAAACAATCTTACAATAGGAACCAACTCAAATGCGACGACTGCAACATTTGCAGGAGATGTAATTCGTACTTCAACTCTTACTCTTTACGGAAACACTACATTATCCGGCGCTGTTACAATAAACGTAAACAACTGGGCAAACCCTTCGTCAAAAACAATCACACCGGGAACTTCAACAGTAACAGTAAAAGATTCGATAACGGGAAGCAATAATTTTTACAACCTGACGACTACAGGCACTGCCCTTGCTTTTGAGGCAGGTAAAACTCAGACTATAAGCGGAACATTTACAGCAGATGGAACTTCTCTGGAAAGTTCAACAGCTGGAACACAGTGGAACATCGATGTAGCTTCTGCAAATGCTGTTGTTTCAAATGTAACTGTTAAAGATTCAAACTCTGTAAATTTAATTACACCGACAGGAACTAATGTTAATCTCGGCAACAACATCAACTGGGACATCGGTTCATCATACATATGGATTGGTGGAACAAGCTCTGCATGGATGACTGCAGAAAACTGGTATATGAAAACAACCGGAACAACATGGATACAAGCCACATCATATCCGGGACAGTTTTCAAGCAGTGATGACGTTTTAGTCGGTTCAGATAATAAAACAACAAACTGGCCTGACTTTAGTGGAACAACAGACATTCATATTACAAAAATTCAGATTGGTGACTCAGACGAAGATACAACCTCGCAGTTTAATTTTTCTGCCAGCGCAGACCTTATCGCTTCTGATTCTACTCCGATTACAAATTACGGAACGATAATTTTTGAAAGCTCAGGACGATTTAAAAACACTGCTGCAACGCCCGCTCTTATAATGGATGCCGCACATGGAACAGTTCAGTTTAACTCCGGTGCAACAGTTATTTCTGAAATCGGAACAGCAGACTACTATAACTTAATCATAGACGGAACAGGTCACACACTCGGCGGAGCAATTACAGTTGCAAATAATTTTACGTTAAAAACTTCTTCTTCGATTACAGGCGGAACGTCGCTTGAAGTAAAAGAAACTTCTGCCATCGGCGGAAACATTACAACAACCGGCACGCAGGATTATAAAGGAATAGTAACTGCAGCAGCAGACTGTACTTTTACTTCTTCCGGCGGAAATGTAACGTTCAGTAATAAAATCGAAGCAACAGGATATAATGTTGCTTCATCAACAAATGGCGGCAGTGTTTCTACAACAATAAGAGGAAATATCACCGCAGCAAATTTTGATGTTACGGGAATACTTAACTTTGGGCAAAACTTAAGGACAATTACGACAACAGGTTCTCAAAATTATCGCGGACCTGCAAAAATAAATTCTGCAAACGCTTCTCAAACGCTTACACTTACAGCAGCAGGCGGCGTAACGTTTTATGATACATTAACACGATTTAATAACACAACTACGACAGCTGTTCTTTACACTGCAGGAACAACAAATGTTGTATTTAAAAAGAATATTTCTGATCTTGCAGAAATTTCGATAGACGGTACAACAACTTTTGAAAGCACAGTTTCATCAGTATCTTCAACCGGAGCTCAAACTTACACAGAAGCCGTAACTTATGCTTCTGACATAACATTTGCCGCAGGAACAGACAGTACAACTGACATATCATTTGCCAGCAGCTTTACAGACTCAAGTGCGACACCACATAATTTAACAGTAAATAAAGGTAACTTTAAAATCGGAACTTCAACATTTACTGCCGGAGTTGTAACAGTCGATTCAGCAGGAGCATTTACACAGACCGGTGACAACGGAACAAACACACAGTCTGCACTTGCACTTATAAACAACGGAACAATGATATGGGACAGCACAGGAGCCGGCGGAACTCTTTCTGTTACGGGAACTGCAACTGACGGAGGAATCAGTTCTCCAGACGGAACTGATTACACTGACCATTTAATTGTCTTTAACAAAAAGAATGTAAACATATCAAATGACAATACAATTTCCGGAGTTTTCTATAACCTTACAATTCCGACTGGAAAAACGTATACAAACGGTCTTGAAATTGTTGTAAGAAATAATTTTACCGCAACAGGAACTTATGCGCACAACTCAAAAACTCTGCGATTTGGCGATACAAAAGTAGGTTCTGTAACCTATCCTAACGGTGATGACGGAATCATTACAGGAACAGAAAGCGGCACTCCATCGACACTTTATCTTGGAAACATTCTTATACGCCAGGGAAATAAAACAAAAACATTTAAATCAAATATTTCTACAGCCAACATTACCTGCGGTGACACAACCACAGGCGGCTCAATTATATTTGAAAAAAATCTTACAGTAAACGGAACTCCTTCATTAACAACAAAGGGTTCTTATATATTCAATTCAACTGCAGATGGAACAACTGTAAACTTTACAAGCAATGTTTCAATAACAAACGCCGCAAAAGTAACTGTAGGAAAAAACTTTACTTCTTCAGGAAACATTACAATTAATGCTCCGGTTTCACTTTCTGCAAACACAATATTTACCGCAACAGGAAAAAACATAGCATTCGGCGACACAGTTTCTAAAGACACTACTTCAAGCACTCTCACAGTTACAACAGGAACAGGAACTTCATCGCAGGTAACATTTACAAAAGCAGTAAACGTTCAGCAGCTTGCAGTAACAAACAACGGAACGTTCAATCTTAAAAAAGCTGCTTCAATAACTGCACCTGCCGGCTTTACACTTTCTGGAAACGGAAACGCAGTAATCGGCGAAGATTCTGACACTACAGCTCTTTCGATAACAACAACAAACACACCGATTCTTTTTGACGGCACAGGAACAGTTACATTAAACGGAACAGGTTTAAAAACATTCTCTACTTCAAATTCTGATGGCGGAAACATTACAATCAACAAAGCAATCGCAGGCTCTGCAAATAATTCCCAGCCACTTACTTTAACTGCAGGAACTGGAACAGGAGCCGGAAACATTACTCTTTCCAACAACATCGGAACTGCAACAATTGCACTTGGCAATTTAACACTCACAGGAAAAAACATTACTCTTGATTCAGGAAAAAAGATTTACGCCCGTTCAGTTTCTGTTACAAACACAGGCGTCTTTCACTTACAGAGCGCTTCATCAATTACAGCTGGATCAGGCTTTACAAAAACAGGTACAGGTCTTTCGCAGCTTAATGGAACCATTGCAACAACAAATTCTGCAATCTCATTCAACACAGATACATATATTTCCGGTACTTCAACTTTAAATGCAGGAAGCGGAACAATTACTATAGGAAACGGAACTGCAGGTGATTTATACATCAGTTCAATTTCCGGCACTACTGCACAGAACGTTTCATTTACAGCCGGCACACTCGATGTAAAAGGAAACTTCGCGCTGTTTAACGGAAACGTAACTCTTGCTGCAAACCTTACAACCGGTAAAGACATCGTCCTCTTAAACGGTGCTTCGTCAACAATGAACGATGACACCCACGACACAAATAAATCTTCAGGCATTACAGGACTTTTTAATTATCACAACGCGCTCAGAACAGCATCAAACAAGCTCTGCCCGCCTTCACTCGCTCTTGCAACAACATCAGGATACCCTGAGACAATGCCAGACGGGGTAACTTCAATTACACACACAGGAACTTACAAATCTACTCTCACCGGTTTTGGCGGAAAGACAATTACAGCCGGACAGAACTTTTACGACAACGGCGTTAACCTCTCGCCGACTTCAGCATGGACTTTAAAGCTTAAAGACAACGACAGCGCAGTAAACGCTTTTGCAGAAATGTACAATGCAGGCATTTCACGATGTACTGCTGCATGTATTACAACAAATGGTTACGCATGGTTAAGTGCAGCAGAAAACTGTACAAACGGCGGTAACAACAGCTCAACTGATACTTCTGCAACAATAAGTTATTCAGGTGGAGACACGGGTGCATACACAAGAACAAAGACCGGTGTTGCATTCCTCAGGCCGACACTAAGTACCAATAATACTTTAAGATCCGCTTCAGAAGGTCGAACCACAGGTCCGGAAATTCCAAATCTTTCCGGCACTTATACTGTACGTGATAATGTAATAAGAATTGAATTTGTAAGGAACAATGACGCAAGTAAAAATGCTCTTATTGAAAATTCAAACAATGAAATTTCAAGAGCAATTCAGTCAACTTTTAAAACAAATAACGGATCTGCTTCATTTACTGCAAACGCATATATCGATGCAGAATGCACAGTATCAACCGATGGTAAAGGTGACCTTGCAGTAATATATATCAAAGCTGACACCATAACATGGAACCTTGCAGCAACAGGTACTTCTACAGGAGACGCAACATCAAAAGACTCACATGGAAATCATCAGACATCTTTACCAGACCTTACAATTGAAAAAGCTCTTACAACTATGTTCTACACATTAACTGATGAGCATAAAAACAGAATATGCAGCTTTAAATCCAATCCGACTTCTACACCAAGCTCTGCAGAAGGATTTAGATTTACTGCAACTGCAACAAGATGTGCTATCGCAGAAATGCATATTACATTTGCAATTGCAGATTTTAATTCCAATAAAATCTATCTGTATTTTGACAGACCACTTGCAGATGATATCACATGGGAAACATTCAACCCGGGAACGGCTCATGCAACAGAAGATGCAATTAAAATAATCACAGCTCCGGGAAGCACAACTTCTGTGAACACAGTAACATCTGTTTCCCGTGACGGAATTTCCAATAACGGAATTATCCTCTACCTGCAGAATGATCTTGATTATTCAATGATTACTTATGGAATTACAATTGCTTATGCAGGTTCGTTCCTGTTCCAAAGTAAAATACACAGTCCTGATAACCATGTCGTAGAAAACGGAGAGTCACACTGTATAAGTGATGTAATAACAAACTGTGTAGATGTTCAATATGCATACGACAACAGAAACGATGCATACATTGCGTCTACCGGAGGAACAGCACCGATTGACTCTATCGTAATGAGAAACTTTACAGGTTCTGGAAGTAATGACAAGGTATTTGAAGATAAAAACATTACTCTGGTTACAAGAGATATTTCCAATTCAGCAAACTTTACATACAAACTCGTTGCAGACATTACTCCTAACCCTTCTTCAGAAGGACTGTACTACAAAGATTATACAGGCCACTCAACAAGATTCTGGTTTGCAGAAGGAAACAATCCTGTATTACAGTTCAGCCCAGCGCTCAATAATTCTTCAGAAAAGAAAAATTCTTCTACAAACAGCAATCTCATCGAACAGACAATCGATGCAACGGATCCTGATCTTATAACATACTTATTCCACAATTTCTCAGAAGAAACTCCTTGCCTCAACTGGGAAAAAGGAAGCAACGTAAGGTTTGTATTTGAAGTTCTTAACGGAGGAACTCCATATACTATTAACCACAGATACGATACAGGAAATTCAGAAACGACTCCACTTTATGCAGTCCGTCTTAAAAACCCTTCAGACCCTGGATCAATCGATTTGTGGTCTTTCAGAATTTCTGAACCTTCAAGACAAAGCGGTGGTGTTTCTGTTTATTCAAATGTTGTAAATGCCACAAATAAAGAATTCTGTACGGTTGAAGTTAACATGAGTAAAAAAGGAAATCTTCGTGTTATTGTAATGACTGCCGACGGAAATGTTGTAAAATATCTTGAAAACGGAATTAAACCGGAGGGACTCCATTACTATTACTGGAATGGAACAAATAATTCAGGAAAGGCTGTTGCCCGCGGAATCTATTTTATCCGTGTTGTTGGACCTGAAATGGAGGAAACACGTAAAGTTATGGTAGTAAAATAGGCAAAAACCTTTACTTATTCAGTAACATAACTTAAAATAATAATATGTCATTCATTCAGGCTATTACAGACTTTTTTGACAGTATTTTCAGAAGTACATCTCCAGAAGTCCAGAAAAGACAGAAACTCAAGAAGATTGACACTGACATCAGAAATCTTCCGAGTGGAATTTACCGGAATGGTTTAATTCAACCTAACTTTGCTGAACTTTTGAGAGTACTCTATATCAATACACGCTCCATTTCTAAAATTCTTGATACAACAATTGCCGGACCTGATATAAAAAGAAACACTCGTTTTGAATTTCAACTGATTGTTTCAGGATACTCAGAAGAAAACCAGGAAAGATTTAAAGCCCTGGAATACGAAAACAGAAAAGCAGAAATTTTATCTTCAGCAGAAGAGGCTACTCCCGCTTCCCGCGTTTTTGATGACCAGAGAAGAAGACTTGAAAAACTTGTTCACGAATTAAATTCAAAAGAGTTTATAAAACTCGATGAGATTTTTGTTAAATTAAAACAGCTGGTTGAGCTTTGTCATTTTAATTTTGTTACTCCATTAAAAACCTTTGACGCAAAATTCAATCCTGCTGAACCTGAAAATCCAGTTGCCTTTTCTGCAGTACCACCAGTTGCTCTGGAAAATGTTTTCCTTGACCTTTATTACATCATTTCAGAATTTCAGATGACAATGTCCGTTGCAAGCGCAGTCATTGCCCTTGCACAGATAATCGATATCGAATCAATGTCATCAACCAATCAGAAAAGAATAATCAGCAACTTAAAGAAAATTGAATTTGTATGCCACAAAATTTTAAATAAAGAAGTTCTCCGCGGTCTTATCCAGATTGCAAAACAGAATCCAGATTTCGAACCGACAACTGCAACCTATTCTGCAGATTCAAGACAAAGATTTTCCACTTACATTCAGGAACAGTTTGCCAGTGACGAAGCACGTATTAAACGCGAACTCAAAGATTCCCGCATACAGACAGAACTTACAACCCTTTTTGAAGGACGTCCGCTTGCTCCACTTTCAGGTTATAACGAAGAAATGAGTGAACTTTTACAGCAGAATTCATCTTTAAGCTTCTCATGGATTACCCCGCTTAAGATTTTAAAAACATTTGTTAGTTACTATTATCCTGAAACTTTACATGCACTCTTAAATGACATCGTAATTGAAGGCTTCTTTAATAATCCTAATTTTAAGACACAGTTTTCTCAAACCGTTTTCTCAGCAGATGAAGTTGCTGCAAAAATCCAGGCATTTGAAGAATCTTTCGGTGCAAACGGAACTAACAGTGAAGCCCTTTTAAAGAGCTATATCCGTGACAGCCACAAAGACTCAGATTTCTCTAAAAAATTGATAAATCTGGTCGATAATATAAATGCGGAAGCTAAGCAGATAATCCAGAGACAGGTTTCTGCTTTATTTGCACTATATGTTGAATTGGGTGACTTATTACAAGACTCCAAAAAGCCTTCCTGCGAAATTGTTTCTAATCTTAAAGTGCTTATTATGTCTTCAAGAAACAGAGATAATACAGACTTTTTGGAAAGTAACTACGAAAACTGGAAAGTTTTTTTTGATATTATGAAAAACTATGCTATAATTACTAGCGTGGATAAGAAAAGCTAAAAATATGGAAAACGAAGAATTTACAGAAGATACAGATTTCAGTTCTCTTGTGCTGCCTGACAACTCTTATGTACAGGAAGCTGTTGATCAATACGAAAAGCGTATTTATGATCTGCAGCAGCTGCTGGAAATTTCGAGATCTCTATGTTCTACACTTGAATACAGTACTCTTATAGAATCAATCCTTTTTACATGTATGTCACAGATGCATGTTACTGGAGCAGGAATTTTTGTATACGATGATATCGATTCAAATTCTTTTAACCTTTCTTCAAACCACACCGGAATCGACCTAGACCCTTCCATCAATTACTCAATCTCTGCAGATTCTCCTGTTATCCAGATTCTTGGAAAGAGCGCAAGAACTTATTCAATTCCATCCATAAAAAATGACCTGGCACCAGGTGCAGATATAAAAGAAGTAGAATCACTTCACCCGACACTCATTGTTCCTCTGTTCCACAAAAACAGAATGAACGGCTTTCTCGTTCTCGGAGAAAGACTTGATATTGGAGAAGGTGCTGACTACACCGAATATGACAAAGAACAGATTCTTTACATTGCTTCTCTTGCAGCCGTTGCCATTAACAATGCGGCACTCCTTGAAAAATCAAGTACAGACATGATGACGCATTTAAAGTTAAAGTACTTTTTCTACAATGTGCTTACAGATAAACTTGATCTTGCAATTTCTCAAAAAAAGAATCTTGCCGTTTTAATGTTTGATATTGACTTTTTTAAAAAGTTCAACGATACATGGGGACATGCATGCGGTGACTTTGTATTAAAGGCAGTTGCAAAAATCATCAAATCGAATACTCGCGAACACGACATTGCATCCAGATATGGTGGCGAGGAATTTACTGTAATGCTTCCTAACACTTCAAAAGATGATGCTATGGCAGTTGCAGAAAGAATAAGAAAGCAGATTGAAAATACAGATTTCAGATATGAAGAACAGAGCATGAAAGTAACAATTTCCATTGGCTGCTCGGTATTTGATTCTGTAATAAATCCTGTTACAGTTCCAAAACTTCTTGTTGAACAGGCAGACAAGGCTCTATATGTTTCAAAAAGAAGCGGCCGTAATCGTGTAACATTTGCTGACGAAGAGATTATTAAAAATACAGAAGTTCCTGAATGATAAATATTTTCCAGAAAAAATTCCGTTATAGTTATTTTTATGTAACCATTATAATTGCTGCATTAAACGCAGCAGTTTTTTTTCTTACCTCTTTAATCCCTGATTATAAATTTATTCTTGGATTAAATCCTTATCTTTTTTTACAAAAAAGAATGTACTGGCAGATTTTTACTTACATGTTTGTTCATTCAGGATTTAAACATCTTATCCTTAACATGTTTGGTCTTGTAATGTTTGGGCTCTATGTAGAAAAATCAATCGGTTCAAAAGAATTTCTGCTCTATTACGTATTATGCGGCCTGCTTTCCGGAATTCTTACCTTATTCTTCTATGTATTGCAGGGTAATGCATATGTTAACCTTATAGGTGCCAGCGGTGCAGTTTTTGCAGTTCTTTTTGCTTTTGCTGTAATCTTTCCGAAAGTCCGTGTTTTAATATTTGGAATCATTCCGGTGCCTGGACCAGTCGTGGTTTTGATTTATTCTATAATTGAACTTTCAAGCCAGGTATTCGGTTTTGAAAAAGGTATTGCCCACATGGCTCACTTGTTCGGGTTTGGCGTTGCGTGGGTGTATTTTATAGTCAGGTTTGGAGTAAACCCAATCAGGATATGGATAGACGCATTCCGGCATTAATTCTCATTACCTATTTTCTTCTCTTCCCTGTTTTTTCTCAGAACCTTCTTCAGGAAAAGAAAATACGTCTCTATATCTGGGCTTTACAGGATGCATATCCTGAGTTTAAGGAAACTTATCCTCATGAACAGGCAATAACACATTTAAGATCGGCTTCTGAACTTCTTTTGACAGGAATGACATACGGTTACCGCTTTACTTACACTCCAAGTGACAAACTCCGCAATGTAGACGAGTATTTTGAATGTGTTCCGGTAAAAAATCTTGATGAAGAAAAAAAGAATATTGAGTACGAAAAGACCTACTGGAGGGAAGACAAAATCTTCTGCTGGGTTAATTTTGAACGTACAGAACAGATGATCAGGATTTATAAACGGTATTCAAGCATAAAAACTGCAAAAGTAACCGGAACAGGCAAAGGAAAGCTCTCAAAAGGTTACGAAGGCCTCGAAGAAGCAACCAGAAATGCAGTTAAAAACGGTATCCGCGAATATTACAGAAAGATCATCAAAAACAAACCCAAGGAAATAACAGGAACTATCCTCATAAGACAAGTTCCCGCTGTTTTAATAAATTCCGGCTATTATGTCGTTGAACTTGATTTTTTCCTGGAAACTGGTAAAATAAAGGAATACAGTCAATTTTAGCGTCATAGTATTCATTGGCTTAACCTATTGGAGGAGAATTATGAAGAAATTTTTTGCAATTTTAGCTTGTATAGCAGCTGTTTCCTGCTTTTATTCACAGGAATCTACTGATGAACTTGTTAATCCTAAAAACCCTTTGGATAGAACAGTAACTGTTATCGTTCCAGAGAATCAGCGTTTAACAACAAACCCTGAAACAGGTAAGCAGAAACCGGCTTCTGTAAAAATAGAATACATCGAAAACTATGATGAAGCCCGTATCTACTACACTTGTCTTGATGTAGCATTTGAAAAATCTGAAGCAATGATTACAATTGCTGATGTTCTTGAAGACTTCATCAAGGAACATGGATACTACAAGTATACTTACATTAAGAGAGACAAAACAAGACATTACAAAGACGAGCGCGGCGTAAAAATGGGTGAAATGCTCTGCGTCGTAAAATTTTATCGTTAACACATTATAGGAGTGGCGGCAGAAATTATCTCGTTCTCGGAATAATTTTTGCCGCTAATTATTTAAAATGGACATCACATCAACAATTAAAAATTTACATCCTTTGGAAATCAAAGTACTTCTTAAATACACACAAAAGGATGATCTTACTTCGGCACGATTACAGAAAGAATTAGACTACAAAGAAGGACACGCTAACCAGGCATTTTCATGGCTTGGCGGAAAAGGCTTAGTAAAAGAAATAAGCCGTACACCTCACACATTTTTTGAAATCACAGACCTTGGTAAAGAACTCGCAGAAAAAGGAACTGTAGAAGAACGTGCAGTTGCTTTTGTAAAAAGCAATGGTGCTGCGACATTACCGGAAATTGCAAAAGGAATTGGTGTAGAACAAAAAGATATCGGCAGTGCATTCGGTATGCTTTCTAAAGAAGGCATCTTTAAGATGAACGAAGAAAAGAAAGCTGAATATACAGGAAAAGAACTTCCATTAAAAATTACAATCGTCTCAACCCTCTTTCAGAAAGCTCTCAAAGATCCTTCGGGAACATTAAGTCAGGACGACCTTTCTAAAGATGAACTTGAAGCAATCTCAGGACTTGCAAAAAAGCGCGGTGCAACAGATGCACCTTTTAAAACATATTCAAGAGAAACTGTAGTTTACAATCTTTGTGGAGAAAGTGATGCAGTAGCTGCAGAACTTAAAAAAGTTGGAGTTACAGGAAACGAAATCGGTGAAATTACAACTAAGATGCTCGAAAGCGGCTCTTGGAAAGACGGAACTTTCCGCGGTTACAATATTTCCATTCCACCTGCAAGAAACATTCCTGGACGAATCAATCCATACGTTTCATTCCTTGAATCAGTAAAAGACAAGCTCTGCTCACTTGGATTCCAGGAATTTGACGGACCGCTTGTAGAAACAGAATTCTGGAACGGAGACGCACTCTTTATGCCTCAGTTCCATGCAGCACGTGATATTCACGATGTATACAGAATTAAAAATCCTACACATGCAAAATCGATCGAAGAACCATATCTTTCGAATGTTGCAGCAGTTCACGAAAACGGCGGAAAATCTGGAAGCCGCGGATGGAACTATTCATTCGACAGAGACTTTACAAAACGTCTTCTTTTAAGAAGTCAGGGAACAGTTCTTTCTGCACATCAGCTTCATAAAGCAGAAATTCCTGGAAAATATTTTGGTATTGCACGCTGCTTCCGCTATGATAAAGTAGATGCTACTCACCTTTCTGACTTTTACCAGACAGAAGGAATCGTACTCGGAAAAGATGTAAACTTAAAGACACTTTTAGGCTTCCTCGAAATGTTTGCAAAAGAAATTGCAGGCGCAGAAGAAGTTAAATATGTTCCGGGATATTTCCCGTTTACAGAACCTTCTATCGAAGTTCATATCAAGCATCCAAAGCTCGGCTGGTTTGAGCTTGGCGGTTCAGGAATATTCAGACCGGAAGTTACAAAAGCAATGGGCGTAGATGTTCCAGTTCTCGCATGGGGTATCGGTATTGACCGTATGGCTTTGATGGCCCTCGGCTTAAACGACCTTCGCGAACTGTTCTGCGAAGACATTGAAAAAGTAAGACTTAGAAAAGCTAAGTTCTAATCTGATAATTATCGTGGCACTTGAGTCACACGCACACCATGTGCCATCGAAAAAAACAAAACCTCGCTGATACGGTAATATCAGCGAGGTTTTGTTTTTTATTTACAACCCAAACAATAAGAAAATAAACCTATAACAACACAGACTATCCGTAAAAGAAAATAATACCTGGCATAATTTCTTACATTCATATTTTCATTACTGAATGAAAATACAATCACCACTATTAAACCGACAATCGGAATTGCAAATAAAAGTGAATATCCTAAATATCCCCACATTGAAATCGGAGTATACTCACTTGGAATATGAGTATAATTTGACTCAGAACTTTTCCCGTTGTCATAGTAGTCATAACCAGAAGGCTGCGAATTAAATGTCTGAGAGTTTTCAACAAGATTATTATTACAATTTGGGCATCTTGTCATATCTTCAGTGACAGCTGAATGACAGTTCCTGCACAAAAGTTTTTCAGGCTCAGATGCTTTATAACAGAATTCCCTGCCATTTTTAACTACATCTACATATTTCTCACTTTTACCCATACACTTATCCTCCTGTGTTTTGTTAATTGAAAATTATACATTTGCTTTTTGAACAAGTCAAATTTCTCATTCAGCATAGTTTTTTTACATCACAAACTCAGCGAGGGCGACAAAAGCCGGAAGAAAGAACATGCACAGAATGCTTGTAAATGAAATGATGAGACTTGCGTAGGTTTCGTCACGGTTAAAGAGAACAGCAAAGCCCGGAATTGTTGTCGCAGAAGGACACATGGAACAGATTAAAACGACATACAAAAGTGTGCGACAGTCACTGATGTTTGGGAAAAGCTTTGATACAACAAAAAGAATCGCAATGCTTAAAACCGCACATACAACATGACGCAAAAAGCTTACCTTTGCAATTTTTAAAGCATAAAGCTTTCCGTCGGCCGGTTTAAAGTTTGCAAGAAGAATTCCGATTAAAAGCATGCTTACAGCAGTGTTTGTATCGCCTATCATCGTAACCGGGCGTGCAATAAATTCCGGGAGAGTCCACGGGCTGCAGAAAAGTCCGACACCAAAAATTATCGCAATGATGTTTGGATTTGTAATTATCTTTTTTAGATTTATTGAACCGCTCATTATGTAATAACCGTAAGTCCAGATAAGAACGTTAAACACAACAAGATAACCCATAAGATAAAAAACACCTGCACTTCCAAACACGCCGTTAATAAGCGGAATGCCGATAAAACCGCAGTTGGTAAAACACACTGCCAGACGGTCAACCTGTTCTTTACTCGAAAGAAGTCCCGTTACAATCATTACAAGATGAATTATAAGCGCAACAACGACAACAAATCCAAGCTGCAGAAATTTATCTGCATTAAATTCCAGGTTGAACGATTTTACAATCATAAACGGATTTATAAAATAAAGAAGCAGTCTGCTTAAAAATTTCTGCTGTGATTCTTCTACTTTAAAACATTTTGCAAAAATAAATCCGCCGAGTGCGATAAGGCTCATTGTGATAAGCTGCTTCATTACAAGAGTATACATGTTAAATCCTTATATGATTTGATATACACTATTTTATATACTTAAATCCAGTGTATGGCAACCACTCGCCTGATTTTTCAAAAGTAAAGATTTCTGACATACCGCAGTGCATCATTGAATGTCTGTACTGGCCCAGTATTAAAGCAAGTCGTGTATGAGGGCAGTCTTTCGGTTTTTCTGAAAGTTCTTTGTCTGTAAGCGTATTTAAATAAAGCATCACTTTTAATTTTACATATTGTAAATACGAAGCAAGTACTTTACGCGGAATTACAAATCCATCGTCTCCAATATAACCTTCGCGCGACTGTGAAATTATGCTGTAATTTTCATCGATATCTTCTGCAATCATTTTTTCGTATCTGTATGCATACGGATTTACAAAATATCTGTCTGCAGAGTGAATCATGTGGAATAAAAATCTTGAATTATTTACATTGTCACATTTTTCTTCGAGCACTGCACCAGAAACCTGATCTTCTATATTCTTAAAAAGAATTTCTGTCTGCTCAGTAATTATTTTTACTAGAGTTCTGTCCATACCTTCAAAATCTTCATCACTGGATTTTCCGATATAGCGAAAATAAACTCCCGTCTCGTCATCGCCCCATGTTCCTTTCATATTACCGATATATCTGAAGCCATATTTTTCATAAAGCCCTTTTTCATCAGATGAAAGAAAAACTTTTTTATAATCGGGATAGAACTTTGGCGCAAGAGTTTCTACATAATAATCGATTAATTTTCCTGAAAAACGTTTTCCACGCCATTTTGGAAAAGTAAACACAAAGCCAATCCATGGACCAATTTCTGGAAATACAGTTTCATCTCTGTCACAGAAAGTAGAAAACGCAACAAGTTCTTCATCTTCGAGCAAAAGATAAAGACCACCGTTTCCAAACAGTTTATTAAATGCGTTGTCTTTTAATATTGCAAGTAAAAAAGGAATTGCACGCCAGTAATGTGCTCCCTTCTCAAGTTGAACAATTATACTTTCTTTGTTTTCATATTCAAAATAATTTACGATACGCAATTTTATTCTTCCACTTCAACCATAATCGGACAATGATCCGATCCGGTTACATCGCTCATTATAACAGAAGATTTTACGTTGTCTATAAAGTCCTGGTTTACACACTGATAGTCAATGCGCCACCCGATGTTTTTTTCACGAGCATGAAAGCGATAACTCCACCAGGTATACTGTTTTGGTTCTTCACAAAAGTGACGGAATGTATCTGTATATCCGCTGGATGTAAACTTATCCATCCATGCGCGTTCTTCAGGCAGGTAGCCGGCGTTTCCTTCGTTAGCCTTTGGATTTGCAAGATCAACAGGCTTATGCGCAATATTATAATCACCGCAGAGAACGATATTAAAACCGTCTTTTACAAGTTCATCACATTTTTTTAACATAGCATCGCAGAACGCAATTTTATAATCAAGACGCGCACCTGCATCCTGACTGTTTGGAAAATACGCAGAGATAACTGCAAGCTTTTTAAATTTCGCAATCGTAACACGACCTTCATCATCAAAGCGGTCGTCTCCCATTATCTCAATACTGTCAGGTTCTGATTTTGTAAAAATTGCAGTTCCAGAATAACCCGGGCGTTTTGCACTCGAAAAATATGAACGGTAAACAGCGCCGTTCCCATCACTGTCTGCTCCTGGATTTATAAGCTGCAAAGAAAGCTGTCCTGGATTTGCCTTAGTTTCCTGAATGCACACAACATCAGCGCCACATTTTAAAATCCAGTCTATAAAACCTTTTTTCTCTACCGCACGAATTCCATTAACATTCCAAGAAATTATTTTCATATTATTCTCCTGCATGAATCCAGGTTAATTCATGTTTATTATAATTTAAATGAACGACACGGCTGCATGGAATTTCTGCAAACTGTTTTACAATATCATAATCTATTGCACCCTGCATCTTTATCGTACATATCATATTTTTTGTAAGTCCCGAGTCCAGCCATTTTTTTACCCATTCTAAAAGCCGCTCAGGATAGCATATTACATCGCTGAACACCCAGTCACATTTTCCAATATCTTCTGGCTTTAATGTAAATGCATCATGCGCACAGAACTCTACAAGCGGATTTGACATTAAAGAAGGCGCAAGCTCTGCTCTGTCAACTGCATATACTTTAGAACCAAGATTTACTAAAACCCATGTCCATCCACCAGGGCATGCTCCTGCTTCAAAACAGCGTGAATTTACTCCAGGAAGCTCAACGTTAAAAAAATGCCGTGCAAGAGTTAAACTTTCCTGAATCTTTAAGTACGCGCGGCTCGGCGGATTTTCATGATCTTCGACAAATTCAATTTTGCCGGCAGGCAAAAAACTTGATGTCTTTGCAGAAGCTATAATTGTTTTATCATCAATTAATGTATAAAGCCCAATCGGACTTTTTGGAATTTCAAACGGAAAGTTTTTTGCCTTTAAATTAATGTAGGGAAGTTTTTCCTGTATGAGAGCCGCGCGACGGAAACTCTGGTACTGATAAGGAGCCCAGTTGCGCTGTATTTCTTTTAATGCCTTTGCAGCGTCCCCAATAGACTCAAAGTGGATTAGAATCGGTTCAATTAAAGCTGTACGAGCCCAATAAGGGAGCTCATTCGAAAAAGGTGAAGCGTCCTCAAGATAAAGCAGATCGCCGTAGCAATTAAATTTAACCTGATCACTAAGAGAAAAACGTTCGTGTAATTCTGATTTTAAAAATTCGAGCGCTTCTGGAAAAGCTAAGAACGCAATTCCGCCTGTCTTTTCTATATGAACTGGCATTCGTTTTCCACTATCTGATTTGAGATGTCCTCAGGATGCTGTGAATCTTTGTAGAGGACTTTTATGTAACGGTTAAGGACATCGGTATCGGGTGAATGTAAAAACTGCATACCGATATCTGTTGCCCCACTGTCTTCGCTTGCCCACACGGGCTGGCAGATAAGCGTTATCGGCTCCGAAAGAGATTTTTCTGTGAAAGTAATTTTTATAGTATACTCATTTTCCAAAGATACTGTTACAGGATTTGAATAATGAATTTTACAACCGTGAGTACTTAAATCTATAAGTGTTCCCGGAAATGTAGAAAGTTCTTCTGATTCAACCCTGCCCAATACTTCGTAACGGGCATCTCTTCGTGTCTTTGCACACATACAATGTAATTATGAATGATTTAATCGATTTACGCAACAATGCGCGGCATCAATTTATTTTACAACAACCTGGCCGTCTTTAAATGATGCAAATTTCGTATATCCCTGTTTTTCGAGGGCTGCAAACTGAGGCCCCGGTTTTTTTGCCTTTTTAAGGATTGAAACGCTGTAATCTGAACGGAGTTTCTTAGCTTCGCTCATTACAGCTGCGAAGTCTGCTGAATCATCATAAAGGAATGCACACTTTTCTTTTTCATCAGGAATTTTAAATCCTGTCTCTAAAAGAATTCCGCAGATTCTCTCAAAGCCAATTGAAAAACCTACAGCCGGAACATCCTGACCTATAAATTTTCCAATCAGATTATCGTAACGTCCGCCGCCACCTACTGCACCTTTAAATGCAGGACACGCGATTTCAAAAACGATTCCAGTGTAATACCCCTGACCGCGCACAAGACTTGGCGTATACTCAATTTTATAATCTCCGTGTGAAATTTTTTCTACAGTTGATATCACATATTTAAGATCATCTGCAACAGAGGAATCACTACAACGCCCTGCAACTTCATCAAGTAAAATTTTATTTCCAGCTTCCGCACCTGCAACAAATTCAACAAGACTCTTAACTGCACCATCCGGCATCTTTTTTTCTTTGAGCTCTGCTTCAATTCCTGCTGAACCTATTTTATCCATCTTATCAAATGTAATACAGACAGAATCCAATGCGTCAGAAGCAAATCCCATATTTTCAAGCATGGCACGAAGAATTCTTCTGTCATTAATATTGATTGTAAAATCATTAAAACCAATACTCTTTAAAGCACGTGAAGTTACATCAATCAATTCAACTTCTGCATTGCAGGAAGAATCTCCCAGTATATCGATGTCACACTGAACAAATTCACGGCTTCTTCCCTTCTGCGGACGTTCTGCACGGAATACTCTGTCAGTTTGAATTACTTTAAAAGGACTCTGCAATTCATTTCTGTTTGCAGCATAAAAACGTGTAAGCGGCAAAGTAAGATCGTAGCGGAGCCCCATGTCAGAAAGAGATTTTTCATCAACTGGATTAGTACTGAGCGCAGCATCAAGTTTTTCACCACGTTTAAGAACCTTAAAAATAAGATTAAGATTATCACCGCCATCACTCTTATCAAGATTTTCTGCGTCTTCAAGCATCGGAGTAGAAATGCGTTCAAAACCACATGCACGGTAAGTCTCCAGAATTTTCTGCTGAACATAATCGCGAAGCTTCTGCTCCACTGGTAAAATATCTTTCATGCCTTTGAGCGCATTAGTTTTCATATTGAACTCCTGTTTTCCCGCAGCTGTCACATAAATGCCACATAAACCTTAACTGCTTAATATTCTAATATAATAGTAAAAAAATCGGGAATTTACAATAAAGCACCATGGGTTCATATCAAGATTTTTATTACCACCCCGGTTCACTCTGCTTTAACAAATCTTCTGCTTTTGTTTTATACGAATTAAGTTCTGAACGATTTATTTCTTTGACCCAGCCGCCAAAAATCCAGACAAGTTTGTATTCAGAATCTGCGTCGCCCAATTTATCATCTTCCTGAATCAAATACCATTTTGCTTTTACTCCGCTTATTGTTTCTTCATAATCTGTTGAACCGATAATACGGATTATTTCACCTGCGTATACAACATGGCGTTTTTTAAAATAATCATAATTATGATGGCTGGGTAAATAAGGCAAATCAACAACGTTTGATTTTAATGAAGGAGCATCACGCATTTTTGTGTTATTTAAAACAAAAACATATTTTTTTTTCCTGGCGTCCTACAGGATATTTTTTTACTTTATACCCCTGGTATTCAAATGGTCCTTCAGAGTATTCTTCACATTCACTCCATATTGTAACAGATTCATGTTTTAAACAGCCTTTATGGAATAAATCTTCATCATCCGGACAGATTTCAAATGTCGCAGGAAGAGAGATGGTGATGCCATCAATAAGATACATTTTATAAAAAAATTTTTTTTCAGGATCATCAGGACAGTAGTATGGTTCAATTGTCAGTTTATTTCCAGAAACAGTATATTTCCCAAAGGTTGGATCATTGGGAGCTATATTAGAGTACTGTCCGTCGCTTTTAAAAGTAAATCTGCGCCATCCAATATGAAAGGTGTTGTCGTGTAAAAATCTTTCGTATTTATTGCCTGACTGTGCATAAGCAGAAATTACATAAAAGAAAATTAATACGGATAAAAATACTTTTTTCATTTTACTTCCTCCAGTTAGCGTGGTGGCATTTATACTTATTCCAATTTTACCTTAACACACCGATTTTTCAAGAGTTTATCCAATCAAATAAGGATATAAAAAATCATGAAGTTGTTTTAGTAAATTCAACTTGAATAATAAAATTCGTCAAGTTTAAAAATCTATGCTACAATAAACGCATGAAAGAATTTTATATCGATTGTGATGGAATAAAGCTTCACGCAAAGCTTGATAAGCCGGAGGGGCTTGATAAATGTCCTCTGTGCATTCTGGTGCATGGATTTACCGGCAATATGGAAGAAGAGCATCTTATTGCGGCGCAGAAAACAATGAACGAATGCGGCATTGCAGTTCTTCGTGTCGAAATGTATGGTCATGGAAAAAGTGACGGCGAGTTTAAAAATCATACGCTGTATAAATGGATTGCAAATGCGCTTGCGGTCGTTAAGTACGCAAAGAATCTTGATTTTGTAACTGACCTTTATTTTAGCGGACACTCACAGGGCGGGCTGCTTACGATTTTAATCGGTGGAATGTGTAACGATGATTTTAAAGCAATCATTCCGCTGTCGCCTGCACTTTGTATTCCGGTTGATGCAAGAAAGGGGTCGATGCTCGGTGCAGAATTTGATCCGTTTCACATCCCGGAAAAAGTCGGCTCGGGTGACTGGGAGCTTTCTGCCGACTATGTTCGTGTTGCGCAGACGATTCATCCCGAAGATGAAATTGCGCGGTACGAAGGCCCGGTTCTCATCATTCATGGAAGCGATGATGAAACAGTTGATTTTTCTTATGCTGAACAGGCGCATAAACTTTATAAAAATTCAAAACTCGTTGCTATCAAGGGCGATGATCACTGCTTTACGCGTCACGTCGACAAAATGGCCCAGGCGATAAAAGAATTTTTTAGTAAGTAGCAATCAAATCATCAAATTGAGGATTTTCGCCATCAATCCAGACTTTTTCAGGAATGGAGTCTGTTAAATCGATTGTGTTTCCCAAAGAGCTGTCGATGTCCTTAAATATAATTTGTTTACCTTTAATCCTGATGTCTGATGATACAATACCACCGTATTCACCGAGAACTTTTGAATCTTTTATAAAAACGAGGCGTAATGTCGCACGACCTGCGCTTCCCCAGATAAGTTCTGTCTGGTAAATATCTATATCATCTATTGCTCCGACATAGTGAACAGAAAAAGTCTTATATCTCTTTTCAAATGGAAAATAACCATTATTACAATTGCTTAAAATCTTTTTGATAACATCGCCGTCGTCAATTGCCTTTGCAGTAAAAGTTCTGTCCGTTGTTGTGTCATAAAGAGTTACCGGACAGTCAGAATAAAGTCTTGCGCAATTTTTTCCATTATCATCAAATTCTTTACAGTCAAGACAGATTTCTGCGCCGTCATCTGTATATTTAAACCAGCCGGACACTTTGTTTTTCCAGCCGTCTTCAAATGCAAAATTATATCTGCCGTCATTAAATTTAAGTTCAACTCTTTTACAAACAACCTGTCCAAATGGCGTCATAGTATGAAAGATTTCTGCATCGATTGTCTTTTTATCCTGACTTACAGAAAATATTTTTATTTCGTAAATAACTTCACCAACTACTTCAGCTTCTGTGTCGATATAACATCGTTCTGAATGGGAAAATTTCTGGATGTACTGTGAAAACTTTTTATATTCAGCTGTTTCATTTTCAAATAAAGAAGCTTTGTGTTTTTTAAAAAAAGTTTGAAGCTGTTTTGTATCGGTTGTAATATCTATGTTCTTAACTTCTGTACCTAAAATTTTTTCTTTTGTGACATCGCCATTTAATTTGTTTTTGTTTACAGATTTTTCAAAAAATATTTGATTAAGCTGATTTATATAAAGCGTGTTTTCTTTTATTTCATATTTGACAAATATATAGCTTTCTGCATTTTTATCTTTAAGAATAAGATATTTATTGCCGTCAAACTGCACAGAATAAGTTAATGGTTCATCACTGTCATCAATTAATGCCGGATCGTCAGGCGAATAAGATGTGATGCAATATTGCCCATTACCGGTTTTTGAAACGCGCATAAGATTATTGTTGTCAGTTGAATCTGCCCAGATACCTGTAAGCTCTTCGTCAGTAAAAGCATCAGATAAAGGAACAAGGGGGTTTTTAAAATTTAATCCGCATCCTCCCAGAAAGAATGTTAATGATAATAAAAGAGTCAATTTTTTTTTCATAAAATACCTACTTTATTTTTTTAATCTTTCCATCATCGATATAATAAATATTGGTATCATCAGCTGTCGCTTTGTAAAGTTTTTTATCACAGTACAAAATAAATCCGTCATTAGTATAAAATGTATAATCATTACCATTTGATGTAAAATGTGGTTTTATAAAGAAGGAAAAATCGTTGTACTGATATTCTTCTCCATTTACATTCAATTTGTTAAAATCATTACCAGTTACAAAAATAAATTTATTTTCAGTCATTTCAAAATCAAAAACTGCAAATCTTTCGGTCGATTCGTAAATTAACTTTCCGTCAACAAACAGGCCATATTTTTCTAAATCAGATGAACGAGCCTCCCAGATTGAATGTCCTTTTTCATCAAAAAACATTGTTTCTACACTCGAATAGGGTCCAAATTTTCCAGAAGGGCAAGATATCCATTTGATATAAAAGGGTTGAATAAAATTATCGTCGTTATTTTTCTCGCTCCACATTCTAATTTCTGATTTGATTTGTCCTTCTTGCAAAAAATAAACACGTGAGTCTTCCTGTTCGATATCATAGTAGATTGTGTTAGTAACAAAAACCGAACTTGCAGTGTTATGTATTCCAGCTTCAAAACTAAAAGGAGGAAAAGACGATATGTCTAATTCTGCTGATATGTTACCATCATATTTGATGTATCCTTTATTTATATCATTCAGAGGTCTGACAATATAATAAGGCTTTCCCTTTCCCGAATAACATATGTGTACACCAGCATAAGGCTCTGAATCTATTCCATCTTCGCAGATATGATAGTTGTCCTCTTCTGTTTCGCACCATGAATAACAGAAAGATTCAACTTCAGACAAAAAAGCATCGTTTTTCACAAACCGAAAAGGACCTCTTTTTTGACCATCAGTATAAACATAATCATATTTGTTTTCTGTTATACTAAAGCAGATGCTTCCATCAGTTTTCCACATGATAAAATTTGGTTTGTCTGCAAACGGACCATATTTATTTTCTTGGGTAAATATGTACCATAAGTTATCTTGTTTTACACAGAAAAAAAACATCCCCAGCTCGTTCAAGAGCCGGCCGTAGTATATATCTTGAAAAGGACCTAATTCATTTTCATTTAACACGATGTATTTATTTTCATCGTCATCTTCATACGAGTAGACGAAATTTTCTCCACTAATTTGCATAAAACCTGGAATCTTGTTAAACGGCCCGGCTTTTAAATTGCCACCATATAAGAAATATTCATTGTTTTCTTCATAAAGAAAGTAAAATTTTTTTTCTATTAATGTAAAAAATAATATACGTGCTTCACAAAGCTCTTCTGGAATTTCTGTTATAATTTCACTTGGCGTTTCTGCAAAAATTCCTCCCAGAAAGAATGTTAATGATAATAAAAGAGTCAAAACTTTTTTCAATATTTTCTCCGTATAATTGAATTTGACCGCACGGATTTTGAAACGCCTGCAGGAAAGCAGAAAGAATAAGCGTTATTTAAGAAATCTCAACAACGTCGGTTTTTGCAAGCATGTCACCAAGCCGTTTTTTTGCTGCAAGATAAACAAGAAATTCGATCCAGCTTATAATCCATGTAATGTTTCTTAAGATTCGTTTTCCTGTAGAAGCATTTTCCTTGGTTTCTGAATCAATGATTTTTAATTTCATTATCCGTTTGCCAAGACTTCCGTTTTTAAAAATATCTTTAAAAATAAATAAGATGTAACCGAAAAATGTACAGAGCAAAGTTCTCTGAATAATCAAACTATCTGTCATTGCTCCTTGAACCATTGGAATCATTACTAAGATGAAAAATGGGATTTCATAAATTACCGCTATAATTATCAAATCAATAAAAAAAGCGCCTATTCTTTTTGGATTCATTTTTACTCCTGCGGTTAATAAACCTTCTATAACTTATTCTACCACACAATTATAAAAAATCCATTAGCTTTGATAAGATTTTTAAAAATCAGTGATGGTAAAGATAATATGCATGCATATCTTTTTGTAAATTGTCAGCTGAAGAATTATAACCTTTTATATCATTTTTCCAGACGCAAATCTTTTAAACCCCAGAATTCAAACGGATTTGTTTTAAGTTCATTTTCATAAATCGAAACTACATCAAGAATATCAAAAAACATAACCTTGCAGTTTCCGATATATGTTTCTTTAATGAGACCTTTTTCATACGCCATCTTTTGAACTTTATACCAGGCCATTACAGGCGGACGTCCTGCTTCCATAAACCACTGTTCAGGAGGATAAAGTTTATTAACCTGCTTTGAAGGTGTATAAAGCTCGTTTATTTCTTTTGGTGTACTGCCTTCCATGTAATGCATAGCTGTAAGTTTGTAAATATCAACACCGAGCATCAAAGCCTTTCCACCATTGTAAATTGCATAACGAAGTCCACCGGTTAATGCTTCTTTTGCATGTGCACCCCAACCGGATGTACTTATGACATCTGTTCCTGTGTAAGTGTCTGGTAACTGCCTGAATGTATCTGCAATAAGTCCCATTGCAGTCCGCTTTTCATCACGATCAAGAATTTTTATTTTTACAGTAATTCCAAGTTTTTTATCTTCTTCTGTAAGAGGAAGTTCTTTACTCAAACGGAGTGCCGGCATAAAAATGCTTCCTTTGTCCGTAACAAGATCTTTTAACGTATCAATTACAGTCATCGCACCACCTTCCAGCTCCCCAAACGATGAAAGTGAACTGTGAACTTCAAGTGTCATCCCTTCTGTAATTCCAAGATTGACAAGTGCTTTTTTAAATTCTTCTTTTGTTACCATTTTTTACCTCAGTGATTTTAATTTAACTCATTGTATCAGAGTTTTGACAATGTATAAATATTTTTTTGAATTTATTCACCCTGAGGTACACTGTTATTTAAACTTTTGTTTCTGTAATTTAAATTTGTGCGGAGCGTATAGCCCTGTTTTTCCCAGAACGCATTTGCTGTGTCGTTGTCTTTAAATACAAGCCCAAATATTTTCTGAATCCCTTCTGCATAAAGTGCGTCTTCTGCAAGCTTGACAAGTTTTGATGCGATTCCCTGTCTTCTAATGTCGGAGCTGACACACATGTGATGAATAATGCCTCGTCTTCCGTCGTGGCCTGTAAGAATTACACCAACCATCACGGGAGCATCGCCAGAGCCGTCCTTGCAGAACGCTCCAAAGCATGTCGAAGGATTTCTCTTTAAATACCGTTCAATTCCTTCGCGACTGTCGTCAACAGGATTTAACGCGCGCTTACTCTGTTCAGTACTGTTCCAGAGCGTGAGCATATCATCATAATCATTAATTGTTACAAGTCTTGTTAAAATTTCCATTTTCATCTCCATGTTTTTATTATAGCAGATTTTTGGTTTATGAAAATAAAGTAAAAGTTTATTTAGTAAATTCAGCTTTTAAAAATATGAGAATTTAAAAATGTGTGTTATAATTTTAAAGAATGTGAGCTTTGAGGTTGGTTTTTTTGTAAGTTGAACAGTTGCAGCAAGCTCATTGTATTTAAATAGTCAGGAGATGTTAATGAAAAAGTACTGTTATTTATTTTTAATAAGCATGCTGCTTTTTAGTTCGTGTTCATTTGATTTAAGAAACAAGCTTAATCAGGCAGATGAAGTAAAAATACAGTTTTATGGATATAACGATGACGGAAGGTTTATCGTACTGGAAAAAATTCTTACAGACCACGAAGAAATAAAAGAAATTCAAACAAGCAGAACCTGTAGACTTAAAAGCCAAATCACCATTCTCGGTTCGAGTCACGTTTAACTGCATTTTCATTGCCTGTAATGCGTTCATTTTATTTCTCCTTGAGGCAACGCCTCTTTTATCATTCAATCAAGCGCGTTCACCTTTCCGCCAACGTCCACATGTAAAAGAGAACCTTCGCTAACTAATTCAAGCACTCAGAACTTCCACTCCCTCCACATCATCGATTTCCACACTTATCATTCGGGTAACGATAATATCATCCATAGTTACGTCAAGAATCTGTGCAAGCACAACAAGAAAAGTCCATGATAAGTTGCAACCGACGGGGAGTTATTCCCTTCTGTTTCATTATTATTTTGATTTTTGTACCTGCAGCCTCTAAATCCAGCACAGGTTTAAGATATGTTGTTTTAACGTTGATAACTCCTATTCAATCCGGAGTCTCAACACTTGTCATTCTGTCTGACTGTTCCAGAGCTCTGCGTACTTTCTGTTGAGGGAAAGAAGCTCACTGTGCGTTCCTGTTTCGACAATGTTTTTTCCTTCGACAACCGCGATTTTGTCTGCGTTACGGATTGTTGAAAGACGGTGTGCAATTACGAGAGTTGTCCTTCCTTTAGAAAGTTCATCAAAGGATTTCTGGATTTTAAATTCTGTTGCTGTGTCGAGCGCAGAAGTTGCTTCGTCAAGAATTAAAATCGGAGGATTTTTTAGAAAGCAGCGCGCAATTGAAACACGCTGTTTTTGTCCGCCGCTTAATTTTATTCCGCGCTCACCTACTATTGTATCATAGCCGTTTGGCATTTTGATTATGTCTTCGTGAATTTCGGCTCTGCGCGCTGCCTGTTCTATTTCTGCATCTGTCGCACCGGGCTTTCCGTAAGAAATGTTTTCGCGTATTGTTCCTGCAAATAAAAATACATCCTGCTGAACAATTCCAATCTGAGTACGTAGTGAAGATTTTTTAATGCGTTTAATGTCGATTCCGTCTAGGCTTATCTGACCGCCTGTTACTTCGTAAAACCGCGGAATGAGATTACAGATTGTAGATTTTCCGCCACCGCTTGCTCCGACGAGCGCAAATTTTTCTCCTGAGTGAATTTCAAAGTTTACGTTTTCTAAAACTGGAAAATCTTTTGTATAGGAAAAAGAAACGTCTTTAAAACTTATGTTTCCGCGTGCAGAAAGAATTTCTACTGCGTCAGGGCTGTCTTCTGGTTCTGCCGGTGTGCGCATTATCTCGAGGAATCTTTTAAAGCCTGCCATTCCATTTGAGTACTGTTCAACTAAAAAATTTAACTTACCGATTGGAGCGCGAAAGGCTGCGACAAAAAGATTTGCGGCAATTAAATCTGGCAGAGTCATTTTTCCTTTCATGATAAAATATCCGCCGACGGCGATTACAACAAGCGAAAGAAGGTTGTTGCAGAATTCAATATTAGAAAAAAAGCCGGCCATCGCCTTAAAGCGAAACTGCTTTGCTTCACTGTACTCCCTGTTGAATTTTGCAAAACGCTCACGCTCAAAATCTTCGTTGTTAAAACCTTTTGTAACCCGGATTCCGGAAATGCTTGACTCAAGCCCCGCGTTGATTTCTGATGTCGTCTCTTTTACTTTTGTAGAAGTTTTAGAAAGCTTTCTTCTGGAAACGATTCCGACAAAAATCATGACAGGAAGAATAAAAACTACGGTAATTGCAAGCTCCCAGCGGATGTGAAGCATCATTATTGTAGCGCCCACAAGATTTAACATTGCAACTGTAAAATCTTCCGGACCGTGGTGGGCAAGCTCTGTAATTTCAAAAAGATCTGTCGTTGCGCGCGACATGATTTTTCCCGTGCGGTTTGTGTCATAAAAACTGAACGGCAATTTCTGCAGATGGTCAAAAACATCGCGCCTCATATCCTGTTCAACACGGCTTCCAAAAACGTGACCCCAGTAAGCGACAAACCAGTTTGCGCCCTTGTGCAGGCAGAATCCGACAAACAGAACGGCCACAAGTATTAAAAATATCTTAAGCTCAAAATTTGGAATAAGCGTGTTGAGTGCATAGCGTGAAAACATCGGAAATGCAACATCAATTGCAGCCATAAAAATTGCACAGCACATGTCAGCTGCAAAGAGCGGCCAGTGCGGCTTATAATAACTGAAAAATATTTTTAAACTGCTTGAATTAAAGTTTTTTTCCGGGTAATTCATAAAGACAGTATAACAGAAAAAGCTTCTGCGTTAAATAGTGTTATAGTTTAATAATCCCGCCAGACTAAACCTTCTGGCGTTAATTTATTCCATCCACGCGTTTATAAACTGTTTGGTTATCATCATCTTGCCGTGGTCGGTTGTTATCGGATATGCATCGCCAAAGTCGAGGCATTTGCCGGTGTTGTCAAAAACCTTTCGGCCTTTTACAACCAGCGCCTTTTTGCTTATTGTTCCGCTGTCGTCTATTTCCATAATTAAAAATGAACAGTCTTCATTTCCGGGCTTTAATAAGAGCCGTACCTTGAGACCGTTTTTCATTTCTATCCAGATATTCAGGATTATATTCTCCATTTTGAATTTATTATAACATAAGTTTTTCACGACTGGTGAAAAATTAAATCATCATATTCTTTCCAGGATGCGTCCCAGGTTTTCTGGCAGGTGCTACAATTGTGATATGAATAAAGAGCTGATAACTCCAGTTCTCATTGAGAGCAAAATCTTTGTAATTCGCGGTAAGCAGGTTATGATTGATCGTGACCTTGCGGATTTGTATGGCGTTGAAACGAAAGCTATTAATCAAGCTGTAAAGAGAAACGTTGAAAGATTTCCAGAAGAATTTCGGTTTCAATTGACGAAAGAAGAATATACTTTTTTGAGGTCACAATCTGTGACCTCAAAAACTGATGAAGTTATTGTAGAAACACGTGGAGGAAGACAATACCTTCCATACGTCTTCACAGAGCAAGGTGTAGATATGCTCTCTGCTGTTCTTCATAGCGAAACTGCAATTCAGGTAAGCATCAAAATCATGAATGCGTTTGTCCAACTCAGACATTATGTTAGTGAACATGTTCTTAAAACAGACGACAAAGCCGAGCTTGCTGAAATCCGACGGCTTCTTTTACTGCATATCGACCATTGTGATAAAAAGTTTTCTGAACAGGAAAAAAAGATAAATCAGATTATTCAAGTTCTTAACAATCTTTTAGAAGAACCTAAATCTGAAAATAAAATAGGATTTAAAACAAGTCCATAGAAGAAATAATATTGTCAATACATTGATATAGTATTATCTTTAATACTATGAGTGATTCACAAAAAAATGCTGTTTTTTCATTTCCCGTAATTGATGTACCAGCAACTTCTAAAAATCTCAAGAAACTTCGCGAAAGTCGCGGTATTTCCGTTGCTAATCTTCAGAAGCTTTTAGAAATGCAGAATCCCCAATCAATCTATACCTGGGAAGACTCTAATAACAAATATCTTCCACGTCTTGATAACCTTGTTATACTTTCAAAAATCTATAAGGTTTCGATTGATGATTTGATTGTACTGAGAGAATCAGAAAATGTTGTATTATCAATAAGTGAGTCTTGCCCGCCATATGGATTCAATCCAGACACTCTTGATTATATTAAAATGAATGCATCAAAAAATGTGCAGATTGCACTTGGAAAATGTTTTAACTTTTCTTTTTAAGGAGCCCACCATGAAACATCACTACAAAGATATGCCTGAAAACTTAAAAGGTACTTACGCAGACTACTCTCACAATTTCGGTTTCAATTGGAAGGAATTTGTTATGACGGTTCCGTCTCCGCTGATGTTGGTTACAACGTATAAATCAAATGGTTTACCTAATGCCTGCATGCAGTCCTGGGCTACCTTTACCTGTGCAAATAAGGGAAACGGCTATTATGCAATTCTTGCAAGCGTAAACAAGAACGGACATTTTTATAAATCACTTAAAGAAACTGGCGATGCTGTAATCAATTTTATGTCGGCAGAGATTTTTACAAAATGCATGGCTACCATAAAAAACAATCAGTTTGAAGTTGATGAAATTGCTGCCTCTGGGCTCACTGCAGGCAAGGCCCGCTGGGTAAATGCCCCGCTTGTTGAAGAATGTTTTATGAATCTTGAAAGCAAATATGTTTGGGAAAAGGAAATTGCACCGGGTGACGACCATGTGCTGCTCTGTCTTGAAATTATTGGTGCTCATATTGATGACGAGCATCTTTCTGACCGTACAGGAGAAAATGGAATTCTCTTCAATATTCATCATCAACAGAATCCAGAACTCACCGAAAAAACAGGACATGACTGGGCAGCTGTACTTTCAAAAAAAATTGATATGGGAGAATACTAAAAATAGAATTACTTTCCTCTCCACTTTTCCAGAATCTTCAAACCTTCTTCAATATCATCGCCGAGGACTTCCTGGATTTTTTCAAACTTCTTTTTTGAATGCATGGTATCCATGACTTTCAGTAATTCTTTTTTGTTGTGTCTCTGAATAAACAGCGCCATTACCCTTATAGCATTTGTTTCTTTACCCAGCGAGTAAAAACCTTTTTTGCAATTATAAAGTTCATCACATTCGTAGCAACCGTCAAGGTCTTTTTGTTTACAGCAGGCGGCATTAGGGCAAACTCCATCAGGTGAAGAGAGGGCGTAAGAACAGGTATTGTAAATTGTCCTGCAGGAACCGCACCATGAAGTCAAAAAGCAATGACCACACGAAAGCCCGCAGTAAGCAATCTGGTCTACGCCTTTCTTTGCCTGCTGGCACAGCTTGTTCTTAATTCGCAACATTGCTTCAACATGCATAATCCAGTGGCGGGAGAAAGGCATCTGAATTAAACCTTTGATATTCTTACCGCACCAGAAATCAATCAGCCAGACAGAGCTTTCTTCTGGGCTCACGCTCTTACTGGCGATAACCCTTTCCCGGTCAGTATCAGAAAAAGTCTTTTTCAAATCCGAAAACTGTAACTTCCCAAGCATTTCATTTGTAGACTCCATCACAGCCTTGCAGTATTCATAAACGCCTTTAATATTCAGCTTTTTTGAAAATTCAATCATTGCATCGCCGTCGAGTTCGTTGGCAGTTGTGATAATCGGACTGGCAGTTTTTTTAAGCCATGTGCCCTGCAAAAGAATTTGCTTATCCTTCAGAATCAACTCATGTGCAACAATATCTTCAATTCTAAAAGTATGCCAGAGTGACCAGGCTAGAGTAGTGCGATGCGAACCTTCTCCCACCCCAAAAGGCATCTGGTAAAAAGCCACTGCAGGAAAAGTTTTCACTATTGAAGTTATCTGCTCAAAAAGCTCGGCTCGCAGTTCCAAAAGCTGCTTTATACCTTTGGAAAAACTCCCCTCCTTTGAAATGAGCTCCTGCATTTTTTTATTCTTTTCTGACCAGCCTTTATCCATTCTTTATTCCTTTTTCATATCGCTTGTCCGTTATAAATTATTTAGTCTCATCTTCACCTTATTATTCTCAATAAACCCGACAATTTTTTCCATAAAAACTTTTTCTCGCCTGAAATAATCTTCTTCCGAACTAATATCCTGCTTATAGATTTGCAAAATTAAATCAGCATAATCGGCAGGAAGGTTTGGAAGACTGTGAGAATAATAAAGAGCCCTGTCTTCTGCAGGAGAATAAAATCCATTTATATAAAACAAGGCACGGATTCCAGCTCTGATTGCGGTGTTCAGATTTTCATGCAGCTGGACAAATGCATCCCGTCGATACCAGCGGTCTTTTTTGTAATCTGAAATCAGATAATGAATGTAGCCCAAAGCGCCATCAAGATTATTTTTCAAATCCTGCTTTACAAATTGATTGATTTTTAAAAGCTCATTTTTATATGAATCATTCGGGTCATACAAAATCTGAGATTCCAGAATCGAAAATTTCCGAGGTTCTTCAAATTTAGAAAACGCATCTGTGTCTATAAAATCCGTAAATAAAATTGCAAACCACAAATTATCAACTTTTATACAATGGTATGGAATGGGCGGATCCTGATCTGGTCCAAAAATTTCTTCGGCTGTAATCTTGCTTCCGTGTTTTTTCATTACGATTAAATCGACCATGCCGTCATACTCACCATTTTCTTTTATACGAGGAAAGAAATCTGAGCGTGAAACACTTCCCGAAAGCAGGATAGTTTCAATTTCTGTTTTATCAATTGTGTTTAGAAAATCCCAAGTTTTGTTTTTGAGTTCCTGAATAAAAGCTTTCTGTTGTTCAATTATGACTTCTTTTGTTTTCATTATTTTCATTTTTCCCCATATAACAGCATTCCTAAAAATTCTATCTGCTATAATAAGATTTTGCAAGGAAAAAATACTGTAAAAAAAGAATCTAATGAGGTATAATTCTGGCATGGCAGAAATGAAATATAAAGTTGTTGTTTTTGATTTAGGCGAAACTCTTATGGAATATAAGGGGATGCATTTAAGCTGGGACGGATATTATCAGCCGGCTTTTGAATATGTAAATCAGAAACTTGGACTAAACCTTTCCGACCAACAAATCCAAACTTCTGTCCAAATCTTAAAAAATTATAATCCCCGGATTAAAATGAGGGAAAAAGAAATCCCCGCACAAAAAATCTTTACTGATGCAGTGGCCGCCTGGAATTACGATGCAGCTTCTATTTCACTTGAAACGATCATTCATACCTTTTTTGAATCACTCAAGCTTGAACCTGTGATTTATGAAGATTCAATTCCTGCCCTAAAAAAAATCCGTGCAGCAAATCTCAAAACCGCCATTATGACAGATGTTGCAAGCGCCATGCCCGATTCACTTCACAAAGCTTATGTAGAATCTCTGCTTCCCTATTTTGATTTATATGTTTCTTCTGTTACCTGCGGCTGGAGAAAACCGAATCCCAAAGGACTTTCCGATATTGCCGCCTTTTTTAATTCAACTCCCGCCCGGATGATAATGATAGGAGATAACCATCGCGACATCCAGGCAGCAAAAAACTTTGGATGCACCTCGGTCCTAATGTTCCGAAAAAATGCCCCCACCCCCGCCCTAGGTCAAAAGTTTACAGTCCATTCAGCCCTCGAAGCAGCCGAGTTGATTTATAATTCAATTTCCGGGGAAACTTTTAGATAATAGTTTTTTGATTTTCCGCTTTTTTATTTTCCTAAAAAGCACTCTTCTACATTCATAAAATAATCTGTATGGTGATGTCCCGTTTCTGCGCGGAACAATTTTCCTTTGACGACATAATTTTTGCCTTCCTTTAATTTCAACTTTTTGTTTTGTATCCGAGTGTTTAGTGTAGTGCTGAATATAAGTTGAATCTCTTTTACCGTTACATTTTCTCCATCAACATCAACTTTTTTGTCTGAATCAAACACAAGAACATAATAATATTCCTTTGCGTCCTGTTCCGGAGTTTCGCCATAATTTGGAGCACCATAAATGAATTTCTTTTCAAGCTTTCCGCTTAATCTGATGAGCCTGCCGCTATGTTCCTGCGAAACTGCATCCAACCCCACAACAGCCCCGAACACAAAAATCATTGTTAAAACCGAAATAAGTTTTTTCATTTAATTCCTCAAGGCCTAAAAATCAAAACCCTTAAAATCAACGGCACGTTTCCAGCGCTCCGGAAGATCTTCAAACTCAACTACGGTCGGGTCGCTTAAATCCCAGTCTTCACTCCAGTGATTATATTTTTCATTTTCAGAATAAGAATCCGTCGGATAATTATAGTAAAGGGTTCCCGCCAGAATGTATTCTTGTTCAGATTTATCGTATTCGTAAATGTAATGATAAATCAGTCCGCGGGTCGTATTGTATTCTGCGTACAAAAGCCTGTTGATTTCATCACATTTGATGTAAGTGCTGCAGATATTTTTCCAGCACGGCGGATTAAAATGATACTGCTCGTCATGCCAGTCCCAGATATATGCTTCGTAATATGGCTGTGAACCGTTCATCGTGCAGCCCGAAAGAATCAGAATGTCGTCAAAGCCGTCAAAGTTCAAGTCTGCAAGCTCAAAGCGCTTTTGCTCAGGATGATTGTCAGCTTCGTAAACGTATTCCAGATTCTGAATGAGTTCGCCCTCTTTGTAAACTTCAAGGTGCATCGTTCTGTCGCTGATTGGCTTTTCCCAATCGCTGTCGCGGCAAATTACTTTAGGCAGATAATTATAACCGCCGCCGGAAAGCCGCTCCATTTTTTCCGCGCCAAGCCTGCTGATTTTTATGGCCGGCTCAATGTCAAATTCATCATCATATTGAGAGACAATGCCGACATCGCCGTTCTCCATGCTTCCGTATATTTCCGTATTACTCTGCACTTTATACAAAACCGGTTCATCTTCATACGGGTAGAACGTAAAAAAGAAGGTATCGTGAGAAGTCCACTTTCCACCGCCCCAGTTATACTTAAGGCAAAACCCTTCGGCTGTCTGTTCAAACTGGGGCTCATCAAAATACTTTATGTCAGATTCAGTATGCGGAAGCCTTAATTCCCAGCTTTCATCGTTGCACGTAATTATTGCCCAGCATCGCAAAACCGTATAATTTGTCTCCTGTTCTTCACGATATTCAAGACTAAACGAATAGTAAGCTCCGGCAAAAAGCGGAAGAGTTGCAAAAATCAGCATAAAAATCAAAATCAGTTTTTTCATTTTTAATTCCTCTTTATCACTTTGCTGCCAGGATAAAAAATCAGTGTGCCTGAATAATCAATAAAAGTCTTTATGCGTGTCTTATTTGAACTGTCTATGATGATTTCTCCGGTAGGGAGCATAAACACGCTGTTATAGAATTTTAAGTTCTCTCCTCGGTCATCTATTTTTTCTTTGATAAACTCAAATTCGATTATCCAGTCATTTCTTTTTCTGCCATTTTCTTTTTTTTATTTTGTAATTCTATAATGAGAATATTTATACTGTGATGACGAATAAGAATCGATGTTGATGTTATAATATTCAGCACATTCCTTGAGCCTGTTTTTTTCGATGATTTTCTTTAGTTCAATCATGGAAATGCATTCCTGATTTTCAAGAAATTCTTTTTCGATTCTCCAGACATAGGTAAAAGATTTATCACGAAAATCTCCGACAGCGCCAACAGGAATTAAGTCCTCGCGCGCATAATCAGGCTGATACATTTTTACCACAATGCCATCTGATGTTTCCAAATTAAAAGTAATACCGTTCATTTCAGTTCCTCATACTCAGGTACGCTCGGGGCGTTTAATTCCATTCCTGCGCTAGTCGTCCTCGTTAATATCCGCCTGCCAATAGACTGCATCAAGTTCGCGAAGGTCGTCTTTTTTGCCCAAGCGGATTTTGAAGAGCGATTTTTCAATTTCCTTGTCGATGTCCTTCAGTTCGTCAAGCAAATCAAGCGTTTGCTTGTCCAGGTCTTTGCCACGCGTTTCAAAGATTTCTGCGCACTCAAGGCGGAAATGGTCGTAGTTTTTCCCTTCAAGGAGCGAAAGAAGTTGCTTACCACGCGCCCGGTCGTCCGAATCAGGAAGCTGCGAGATGAATTCGGAAAGCTTTTTCACACCACTATCGTATAAGGGACATTTTTTGTAATCTGATGAAATCGAAACCGTGTACCCCTCCAAAAGCGACACGGCTGTGTGCGGGTCATTGCTGCACAAAATGCGGAAAATGAGCGGAATGTTTCCCTCGCTTTCAGCAAGCTTGTGTATTTTCTGTGTATCAAACGCAGGTCGCTCTATGTATTCCCAGCGTTCTTCCATCTCAAACAAACTAGACCGACTAAGTACACGTTCTTTCGTGTATTTCGTGTATTCAATCGCGTATAAGTAACACTTTGCCATTTACTCTCCATTATTTCATCGCATCTGCTTTTTTCTGATGCTCGGCCATGATTGGATCCCAGTAGTCGTGGTATTGCTCTTCGTATTTCGTGTCTTTGGCGGAAACTCCGGATTTTATCAGCAAAGAAATCACTTCTCTCTTGTGGGCGCTGTAAATTCCATTAGCTTTTTCGACGGCAACATAGATATTGTATGAACAATTATCTTCTAAATATGCTTCTTTGTACATCAATGGCGTTGACGCGGCATCAAAATAGCTCCAGTGTTGACGGAGATCTTCAAAAGGCTTGTTCAGATACTTGATTCCGTTGATATAGCAGGAAGATTCGCCAATCACAGCAATTTCCAAAGTTTCGGTTTCATCAAGCGGATTTTTGTGCGAGTTTGTGGAAGAAGGAATATACCAGTGGATTTTTATCTGGTGGCTGTTCACGACTTTCCATGTGCTCTGGTTGTCATCATCGTCATAATTCTGGAAGAACCATGCTTTTATAGAATCTACGTAATTTTTTGTCCTTGAATAAGTGTATTTCCCGTCTTTTGTAAAAAAATTGTAGTGATTGTTTTCCTTCCTGACATCAGGATCGTCTGTTCTGGTCCAGTTTCCGCCTTTCAAGTATTCCTCAAGTTGCGCGGCATTTTTTGGCATTTCAAAGTCCGGCTGATTTTCTTTCAAGTATCCGCCAAATACCCAGCCGTATTCAGGTTCATCACTTTTCCACTCATAGCGCGGAATCAAAATCTCAACCCACGGGGCAGTGATTCCGTCAATCGTTTCTTCTTTTCCGATTGCGACGATTTTTACAGGCAAGCGGTGTGTAAGTCCGCAGATTCTGTTTGATTTGAGAGAGGGGGCATCGCGGACACGAAGTCCTTCCGGTGAATCAACATACATCGTGTCGATTACCTTCCCATTTTCGTAAAAGCGGGATTTATCCGCAAATGCAGAAACGCACAATGCGAAAACCATTGTTACAATCATAAAAACTTTTTTCATACAGTTTCCTTTTTACTCCGCGAATTCCATGAGACTTCCCTTTTCAAAAGTCCACTCGGGAGTATATAAAATTTCATCTTCTACAGTATACCACGGACTTATTTTTTCGACGCTTTTTAAAACATGAAATTCCTGAGAAGGCATATAACTCTGACCAAGCAGCATCACCTTTTGACCAGTCTTTGGATTTTGTGCAATATCAAGCACGAGCACTACATGCCCCGGACTTGCGCCATAAATAAAAAAATCTCCGATTTCAATATCCGCAACGCTCTTTTTCTTTGCTTCCTGCGAAAGTGAATAAGTTCCGGCATACATGTAAATAAATTTTAAATATTCTTCAAACACATCACGCGAATATCCTCGCCTGTATCCGCCCTTCCATTCTGTTTTATTTCCAGAAACAATTACACGCTCGCCGTCTGCATACCGCGAAAAAGGAACAGTCATTCCGTTTGTAATATTAAATTCAATTTCAGAATAACGCTTCTGTTCATAAAGATATTCAGCACGCAATTTTATAACCGCATCCGCACACTGAATCAAATCAACTTTCAAAAGCGGCATGTCAAAAACCGAAACATTCACATTACGGCCCTTCTTTTCGCCGTTATAAAGCAAAACAGGGCTTCCGTATTCTTTTAAGCTGAACTGACGCAAAAACGCGCCAAAAGATTTCTCATCAACCTTTACGCGTTCAAAATTTTCAGGCGGAACAAAACGAGTGGCAATATTTTTTCCACTTTTCACAACCTGCTGTGAATAAGAGACTCCAATCGAAAATGATAAAATAATTATAAGATAAAGTTTTTTCATTTCGGTAATTCAATTAACCTCACATTCGGATTTACGGATTTGATTTTTAAATTTACCCTTGAACAGCAATATCGAAAGGTATGTTCGTTTGAAAAAAACGCCCTTGAGAAAAGTCTATTACACCATTGCTTTTACCAAAATGCGTGTCAAAAGTACTTTTATACCCGCAAGTAGAACAATTATATAAATCTTTTATAAGGAAATCATATTCTTCCACCGGAGAAAGAGAATACACATTAAAAGAGAATAAAATTAACAAACAAAAAAACATTTTCTTCATCATTTTCACTTCACAGATCCTATTATTGTAACATACCCGCCGAAAATCCAGACATTTTCTTGATGAGCATCAGGCCATGCAGGACCAGAAACTGTTATTAAATACCATGGTGCCGTTATGCCATCAATCGTATCTTCTGTAATGGATTTTGCTAATACTTTATATTCTTCACCTTTAAAAACTACAGTACGGTCACTTATATATAATTCTTTTTCGTAATTAAAATAATCGACATGAACAAGTTCTCCATTTAAAGACGGTGTTTTGCGCATCTTGAGGTTTTCATCAATGCGTATTTTTACCGGATACTTTATGCAGCGGACTTCGTTGTAAACATATTCTTTGTACGGTTCAGAATGACGCTTACTCCAGAAAATTTTGTCACCGGCAATATATGCTCCCTGATTGAAAAGATCACTTATATCAAGATCGATTTTTATTTCTGTCGGCTTGTCGTAATTAAGACCAAAATTGCTTAAGATTTTTTTCCGTTCTCCTTCTGTTTTTGTATATACATTATCTATATAGCTGAACGGATAATTAATGATGATTTTGTTTTTTGAAAATGAATAAGTTCCGTCACAAAAATGCGAATCAAAACCGTCGATTGAAAAAGTTTTATCGTCTTTAAATGCAAGTCTCAAAAAAGCTTCAAATCCATAACTTACATATATTTCTCTTTCTTCATCAAAAAACTTTCTGTATTCTTCGTCTGAATGCTGTGCATATAAATTTGTAAATGCGAGAAGAAAAAACAATGCGCTTAATAAATACTTTTTCATATATTCCTCACTCCCGCCACCAAAATCACCACTGAAATCAAAACCCAAAAACGTTTTTTCATTTTTCCCTCCAGAACCAACCGGTCGCAATTTGCGACCTCAAAAAGTCTTTATTCCACTTAATATTCCTTGAGCTTCATTAAGAATGATTTTTTTGCGGTGTCATCAAAGCCTAGGTTTCGGTAAAACTCGTGTGCTTCTGTTCGCCAGGCGCCGCTTTCCAAAATCACTTTGTAGCAGTTTTTCTCCCGGGCAAATTCAATCGCCTTATTCATCACTTTTTTGCCAAGGCCCTGTTTTCTAAAATCCTTGTCTGTAACAACATTTTCTACAAAACAGATTGCCCCGCCAAGTCTTGTTAAATTCGGAATTATGACGCAAAAGCAGGTGGACACAACTTTGCCGTTTTCAACTGCACCAAAATATTTTATACCCGCATTTCCTTCAATTTCTTTTTTCCAGATGGCACGGGCATCATCCACGGCAAATCCACTGTTTTTCCCATCAAGCTGTTCATACAATTTAATAAGCGACTCTAAATCACCTTCATTTAATTCACGAATTTCCATAAATCATTCCCCCTGCACTACAGCGCCATTCAAAGCCGTGCTCCTTTCTTAAAACTATATCTTTCTTTATACTATAATACAAGTGAGGAAAATATGAGCTACAACCCTTCCCTAATAACATACGCAGTTTCACTTCATTTTACGCAGGAAGTAAATGAAATTATTTATGCTGCGGTAAAAGAAATTTCTGAGGTTACGGGAAACAGTTTTCTTCTGGATAATAAAGTTCCGCCGCACATAACAATCGGAGCTTTTCATGCCGCCAAAGAAGACGAAGCAAAGCTTTTGCAGACGGTTGATGAGTTTTCTAAAACGCAGTCTACAGGGACGATCCGCTTTACCGCACCCGGCGATTTTAACCGGAAGGTTCTTTTTCTAAAGCCACAGAAAGATGATTACCTTACCAACATAAACAGGGCACTTCACAACGTCATGCTTTCGCAATTTAAGGAAGGCGAAAATGGTTACTATCTTCCTGACATCTGGTTTGCGCATACGACTCTTGCTACAAGACTCAATTCAACTCAATTTTCCAGCGCACTTGAAATTGCCCGAAAAATAAACCTGCCACTCGAGACTAAAGCATGCGACATCGGCGTTTACCTCTGTTCACCTTTTAAAGAATTAAAAAGATTTTCACTTGCGGGTTATGATAAAAATTCAAAAATGAATTACAGACTTGGAACAAACAGTGATCTTGATGACATTGTCTCAATGGTGGACTCGGCAAAGGCTTTGATGTCTTCGCAGGGAATTGAACAGTGGGATGAAGTTTATCCGTGCAGAAATGATTTTGAAAGTGATATTAAAAGTTCGACTCTTTATGTTGCGACAGAAGATGACAGGCTTGTGGCGGTTTATGTTTTAAGCGAAGAATGTGATGCAGAATATTTTGAATGCAAATGGGAAAACAAAAAGCCGTGCATACTTCACAGGCTCTGCGTTTCGCCGGAGTTTCAGCATAAGGGAATCGGTAAAAAAGTTCTTTTACATATTGAACAGCAGATTTTAGAAATGGGATATGATTCTGTAAGGCTTGATGCATTTACAGAAAATCCTTTTTCGTTAAGTCTTTATAAAAAGAACGGTTATGTTGAACGCGGTTACGCAGACTGGCGCAAGGGAAGATTTGTTTTAATGGAAAAGAGATTAAAAAAGTAAGGACGGTATTTTGAACTATTCAAACACTAATAAAAATTTAAAAGAAATATTTTGACTTTATATACTTTTAGAGCTATATTTAAACCACGGCCGGCTGTAGACATGACGCATTTTAGCGCTTTAGCCAAGTTGCTGATTAACAGCAGATCTTTTTTTACAATATTCAATTTTTTTGAACCATCGATTTTACATGTCATCAAACATATTATATAAATATATTATGCAGACAGGAGGTATGATATGGTTTTAATCATCTGTATCCTGGTTTTTCTCTGGGCTTGTGACATAAGCGCCCAGGAGCATGATAACGCTGTAAGAAGAGATCGTGACTATAAAACCGCTGAACGCCGGCATAAAGAAATACTCAGGGCCCTAAAGAAAAGAAAGCCTGGAAAGAAAATCACACGCACTCTGGCAAGAGACGGACATGGAAGGTTTATAGCCCAGGAAGTAATTGAAGACAATCCTGACGATGGCATAACCTTTGATGATGATTAACTACCGCTCCAGCCTGTCTTTAATCCGGCCCATTGCTTCGACATGCATGATCCAGTGACGTGAAAACGGCATCTGCCAGAAAGCCTCAGGCGTAATAGTTTTCACAATAGAAGTTATCTGTTCAAACAGCTCGGCGCGTAATTCAATCAGAACCTTTATTCCCTGAGCAAAGGTTGCCTCTTTAGAAATGCAAACTTCGGTTTTTATTTTACAAGTTCACCTATCGTTTTCCAGTCAGGACAGAGCATGTAATTTGCAGTCGGAAATTCACAAGTCTTATTCCACGGGCGGTCAAAAACCATTACACGCAGCTCTGGCAGGTGTTCAAAAAACTTAAATGCATGAGGCGAATCTTCTACTGCAAAATCAAAATGCATTTTGTAATAATCTTCAAGCTCAAGATTAAAGCTGCTTCCTTTTATAAAATTATCACGTCCGTATTTGTTTAAGCTGAACAACTCAACACGCGAAAGTCCGTGTTCATCCAGCCACTGGCGTGAAGAATCGTAAGCGCTTACAGGCCGGCCTGTAATTATTTTAACATCATAACCTTTATCAATCCAGCTGTTAATTGTCGTAACAGCCCCCGGAGTTTCTTTATAAGATAAAAGCACTTCTGGTCTGTGACCCACTATCATCATCCGGTCGTAATCTTCATCAGAAAGAGAAAAAGATTTCTGAAGATTAAAATATTTTATTTTTTCATACGGGCAGTCAACTCCGTAAAGCTCTTTAGCAAGCTCAGAAAAATATCGTGCAGTCTCGCAAAGGCAGTCATCAAAATCTACGTAAATATTCATTTGCACCTCTTCCGTATACTATTAGGCTTCTTTGAAATTTTCAAGAATGCTTTTCAGCATATTTTCAAACTACATGAATCGGAGTCAGATGTCCGGAACGCCTGCTTTTCATAATACACAAAATCGCTGTCACGCCGGACTTCTGTATATCCCAGTTTTCTATAAAACGCATTCGTGCGGATATTCCATACAGGCGTATCAAGAGTAAAGACTTTGACATCCGTAAACATTGCCTCAATTTGCTGCATTAAAAATACGCCGTAGCCTTTTCGGAAATGCTCCGGTGCGACAAAAATCCTGCCAATGTTAAGCTCAGCCTTGTTTGGAAACAAAACCGCGCCGCCCACAATCAGTCCGACATCATCAACAAGTTTATAAAGGCAATTCATCCTTGCCATTTTTGTATGAAACGGAAGCGATGAATATCCCGGAGGACCTCCTACGCAGCTTCCCCCGACTTCGACATCAGTATCAAACGCGTGCTTGGAAATACCCACAAGGTTTACAGCATCTGCAGTGCTGGCTTTTAATAATTTCATACTCATGATTTCTCCACGCTGCCTGTGTGCATAAAAATGTCCATGTAATGAACACCGTCTTTATCATACTCGTACTCAAAACACGGAATAACATCATCCTGCATCTTTTCCTTGATGCTGTTTACTTGAAGATACTCCATGATACGCTGGTAGCCGCCGGGAATTCTTTCAAAAGAGCGCACATGCGGATCTGTAACAGTGATTACCGCATATTCAGCTTCGCTATTGGTCGCATACTCAACGCCAGGGCAGTTTGTCTCAAAACCTTCCGGAAGCACATAAGCTACAACATATCCGTGAAGTCCGAAGCGCATCTGCTGTTCCTGCGACACAAACGGAAAATCCCAGCCGAGAAGCTTGGCATCCGGTGCTGCGGCAAGAAGCCCGCTTGTCTTACCCCAATTCATCATATAATTCATCGCATCCTGCTCAGGGCACGCTGAAATTATCACATACCGCGCCATTCTGAAAGATGGAAGCCGCCTGATCTCCACCGGAGAATAAACTTCTTCCTTTGATGTAAGATCTTTTCTAACAAGTTCGTCCAGCGTACACGCAAAAACGGAGCACATTTGCGTCAGCCTGTCCAGCTCCGGCACGACCTCATCAGTTTCCCAGCGCGAAACCGTCTGGCGCGTCACAGCCATCATCTCGGCAAATTGTTCCTGCGTAAGCTTTTTCTGTTTCCGCAAAAAGCAGATGTTGTTTCCTAAGTTCATGATTCAATTATGATACACATTTCGCTTCAAATCTACCAACTGACGCACGCTTTTTGAGTGATTTTTGCAACGCACTATGTTGCACGAACGTTGTACTCCTCACACAAACCGGCGCGCATCAAAGCCAAGAGTACCGCGTCCAAAAGTATTGTCATTGAGTGACACAGAATATATAATCAAGTTGTTATATTATAAATGATTTAGATGTTGGAATAAGGTTTGAATATGAAAAAGAGACTTTTACTTACAGCAATTATTTTCTCAATGAGTCTTTTCTGTTTTGCGCAGGAAGTCGAAAAAATCGCAGTTTTGAAAGACATCAATCATATAGAATACAAGGCTGCACAAGGTTCGTTTCCTACGGGACTTTATATGGATGAAATAACCATGACAATGGCTATGTTTGATCCACATGATTCAGAATTTTATTATGTGAATATAAGTAATTCCTCTAACCCCACAATCAAAAAAGAATCAAAGAGTATACCGTACTATCCTTGCATTTATAAAGTTGGAAATGATTTTTGGGGTGCGTCTTATTATGGGCTAACATATATTATTAATAATTCGAAATATAACTATATTGAAGATGCCTGTTCTGGAATTAGCTTCATTCTTAAAAAAAACAATGGTTACATAGTATATTTTGTTGATAAACAGGGACTTCCTGGAGCTGTAGATACAGAAGGAAAAATCTACACAAACAAAGAAGCCATAGCATATTTGAAACAGTATGATTCCGAAAAATATGCTGAAAGCTTATTACGTGCAGAAGAAATTGGCTTGAAGAACGCGTTTGAAAATGCAGAAGTTTTAGTGTGGGGTAAAAGATATTATTCAACTTTCGATAAAATGGAGAAAGTTCTTGGAAAAAGCGGTTTAATTCTTTATGGACTTATCCAATATGATATGCAGGGAAATGCTTACCAAATTGAATTTGATTGGTGGGGGAATTATAAAAATGATTGGGGAAAACTTTGTGACGAAGGAACAGAAGATAATTCAGATTTTGTTTGTGAAGATGTAAAAGGAAACAGAATCGTTTTATTATCAAACCTGAACAGCTATTCAAAAATCCTAGGTAGTAATGGTGATTATCAGGAAACAAGACCTGAATATTCCACAGGTTATTATGTTGGCTTTGGCGGAAACATTTACTACTACATCGCTGGTGAAGCTTACACCGAAGTTTTCCGCATCCGTCGCACATGGGGCGCCCCAGATTTCTACGCGATGGCAATCAACGGCTATACAGACGACAATTACGGCAAGTATGTAAACGAAGTTCTTCCGACTTTGAGCAAAGCCGACCTTCGCCTTTTGCGCAACACAATCTTTGCAATTTACGGCGTTCATTTTAAGAGCACAGATTTATCAAAGTATTTCGAAAAGCAAGTCTGGTACACAGATGCAGGCAAAACATCCGGTGAAGTGACGCTTTCAGCACACCGTCAGAAGCTCGTCGAAATGATACAAAAGCTGGAAAAGCAGTAGCGATGTGGAAGGCGGCATAGCCGGCCACTGGGCTGAGGAACGAATGTAGTGAGTGACGGAGGAAGCATCTGGTTTTACAACAAGCGTTTGTAATTTTCTTTTTCATTATTCCTTAAATAAATCTGTCACGTGGAACTGGGTCAAATCCTTTACAACTTCTGCGGCAATCATCATCCCTGCAGCAGAAGGAACAAAGGCGTTGCTTCCTGGCGTCTGTTTTTTTGGGGTCCCAGTTCGTCCTGGCTGCTGGCGTTCTGGAGTTGTGCCGGAAGCATCTTTAAACTCGTCGTCAATCTCATCGCATTTTGGCTCAATCGCAGTCTCTGTAGAAAACACAACCTTTAATCTTTTGATATTGCGCTTTTTAAGTTCATTTCTCATAACGCGGGCAAGAGGACAGACAGAAGTTCGTGTAATATCAGCGACTTTAAGCTTTGAAGGATCAACTTTGTTTCCCGCTCCCATGCAGCTTATGACAGGTTTTTTAAGAGATTTTGCACGTGTGATGATTTCTAACTTTCCTGTAACCGTATCAATGCAGTCAACAATATAATCGTATTTAGAAAAATCAAACTGGTCTGCAGTGTCGGGCATGTAAAAGGTCTTCCATTTTGTAACCTTACAATCCGGATTAATATCATGAATACGCTCTTCTGCAACATCAACTTTATCTTTTCCGATTGTTGAATAAAGCGCATAAAGCTGGCGGTTAAGATTTGAAAGACATATTTTATCATCATCAACAATATCAATTGCACCAATTCCGGAACGCACGAGAGCTTCAACAACATAACTTCCTACCCCGCCGATCCCAAAAACAATCACGCGGGAATTGTAGAGCTTTTCCATATTATCTTTTCCGAACGTAAGACATGTCCGTGCAAACTGATTTGTATTCATCAATTATATTCCTAAAACCGTCAAAATGGAATATAAATAAAACCTTTCGAAGCTTTGACAATATTTTTATTCCTTTATCTTAGTTGCAACTAAAGTGCTTGTTCCATTCTGCATTTATTCATATTTTACCATACTTTTTAAAAAATCTCAGTTTTAAAATGCCGTAAATGCGTTAGGGGTTGCAGCCCCTGCAAAGCAATACCATTTGACTATACCACGGGCGCTTGTTATGATATTCCTACAAAAAAATACATACGGGGAATGAATATGATAAACGAAAAAGTTTTTGATTTTTTAAACCAGAAAGGTTTTGCAGACAGAATCCACGAGCACAAAGAAACAATCGACACTGTTGAACACGCCGCTCAACAGATCGGATGTTCTGAAGCAGAGATTGCAAAAACGCTTTCATTTATCGTCGATGAAAAACCTGTCATTGTTGTCATGGCAGGTGACGGCCGGGTAAACAGTTCAAAGTTTAAAGCACAGTTTCACACAAAGCCAAGCATGATTGCACGCGATCAGGTTGAATCGATAACAGGATTTGCGCCCGGCGGTGTATGCCCGTTTAATGTTCCTAAAGAAATTCCTGTCTGGCTTGATGTATCAATGAAACGATTTGAGTTTATTCACCCTGCAGGCGGAAATGAATTTACTTCGGTAAAGCTTACTCCAGAAGAACTCGAAAAAGCTTCTGATGCAACCGGATGGTGCGATGTCTGTAAGGGCTGGGAAGAATCTGTTATAATTTAAAATATGATTGTGACCAAACTTGGATGAGGTGGTTTATTAACAGAAATATATCAGGAGGAATTCATATGAAAAAATTCATTTTATCACTTTTAATAGGAGCATTTGTTATGACAGGATTATCTGCTAAGACTGCGTTTGTATATTTTAGTGCGACAGGCACAACAGAAAAAATGGCAAAGAATGCCGCTGCTGCAATGGGTGCAGACATCTTTGAAATTGAACCGGTTCATAAATACACCAAAGCAGACTTAAACTGGCGCGACAAAAAATCGCTTTCGTCAATTGAATGCAACGACCCTAAAAGCCGTCCTGCAATTGCAAACAAAATCGACCTCTCCGGTTACGACACTGTAATTATATGCTATCCAATCTGGTGGGCTTTTGCTCCAAAAATTGTTTACACCTTTGTAGAAAGCCAGAATTGGGAAGGTAAAAAAATCATCACCCTCTGCACATCAGGCGGAAGCGGACTCGGACGAAGCGGAACCGATCTTGCCAAATACGCAAAAGGCGCAGATTTTAAAGGCGGCAAAGACTGTACACGCGTAAAAGCAGAAGACATTAAGAAGTATGTTGAAGGGTTATTGAAATAGGAGCAGAATAATGACAAGAACCCAGCGCTTAAAAATGATTTTCAATATTACAATGACAATTCTTTCCATCATCCTCATGGGTGGAAACTTCCTTTTCCCGGCAGACCTTGTGCATGAAATCTTGGGCGTGGGTCTTTTTGTCCTCTGGGTTGCCCACATTATTTTAAACCGACGCTGGTTCGGAGCAATCTTCCGTGGAAATTATAACCCATATCGCGTGATGCAAACCATCATCAACTGCTGCATTTTGATTTTCACAATCTTTTTGATGATAAGCGGAATTATTCTTTCAAATCACATTTTTACATTTTTGAATATTCAGGGCGGACTGGGCTTTGCCCGCATTGCGCATCTGCTTGCCAGTCACTGGTATTATCTTTTTATGTCGCTGCATATCGGGCTGCATGTGGGGATGATTTTTGGGAATAAAGGCACTTCAACTTCTGCTGGCCCTTCGACAGGCTCAGGGACCACAAGGGCTGCAATCATTCCGCGCATTCTTCTTGCTCTCGCCTGCATTTACGGCATTTATGCTTTCATCGCCCGCGGAGTCTGGGAATATCTTATCCTCCAGCAGCAGTTTTTCTTCTTCGACCTGGAACGCGGCTACATTCTCTTTGCAATCGATTATATTTCTATTATCATTTTGTTTGCTACAATTTCACATTTAATAGCATCAAGATTAAAAAAGAATCGATAGATCAGGAAGACTAAAAATGGCAATTACAGTAAATCTTCGTTACACAGGAAAAAATGGAGCAGCACAGGCTTTTGCCCGCGAAATGATTTCCAGCGGTACAGTTGAAAAAATCCGAGCAGAAAAAGGAAACCTTCGCTATGAATACTACCTGCCTTTTGGAGAACCTGCCAACAACGAAAATGACACCATCCTCTTAATCGACTCCTGGGAAAATCAGGAAGCAATTGATTTGCACCACGCAACACCAATGATGAAAACAATTGCTGAGCTTCGCGAAAAGTATGACCTGCACATGACAATTGAACGCTTTGTTTCAGACGATAAAATCCCTGAGCAGGATAAAACTTTTATAAGAAGTTGATGTTTAAAAACAATTTCCGCTATAATCATCATATGTTCAATTACATCTGGCCTCTTTTAATCATTATTTTTGCAAACACACTTTATCAGATTTGCGCAAAGGGAATCCCTGTGCAAATGAACACCTATGCAAGCATGACAATCACTTATGCTGTGGCAACACTTTTTTCGGCTCTTGCCTTTTTTGTCACTACAAAGGGTGGGAATATCATCAAGGAATTTTCCCATACCAATTGGGCTACAATCGTTCTTGGAATTGTAATTACAGGACTTGAAGTAGGCTTTATTTTTGCTTATAAGGCAGGCTGGAAAGTCAGCACACTGGCAACAGTTTCCAACGCAGCACTGGCAGTCATTTTGATTTTTGTGGGTCTTATCGGCTATCATGAACAAATCAACTGGAGCAAGGTTTTGGGAGTTGCAATCTGCCTTGTGGGGCTGTATTTTATTAATAGAAAGTAAAAGGAATTTTTATGTTTAGACCAATGAGAAGATTCAAGCAGCAGATTGCGGACAGCAAATGCAAAGAGATTTTGAAAAATGAAAAACGCGGGGTTCTTTCCCTGCTGGGTGATGACGGATATCCTTACGGGCTTCCCCTTTCTCATCTTTACAGCGAAGAAGACAATAAGATTTATTTTCACTGCGCAAAGGAAGGCCACAAAATTGATGCTATAAAAAACTACGACAAGGCAAGCTTCTGCGTTTATGACCAGGGTTACCGAAAGGAAGGCGAATGGGCGCTGAACATCAACAGTGTAATCGTCTTTGGAAAAATCCGCCTTGTAACAGACCCGGATCTTACCCGCCAGATCTGCACAAAACTGGTTTATAAATTCACAGATGATCAGGCATATCTTGAAAAAGAACTCACCAATGCCCTGCCCCGCGTTCAGTGCCTTGAGCTTGAAATTGAACACATGACCGGTAAGCTGGTGAATGAGTCGTAAAGCAGAGCCCTAGTACATTTCCTCTAATGTAACCAGTGTAAGGTTTTTAGAATTTTCAATGACATAATCTGTAAAGCCTGAAAGTGAGAACAGCATTAATTTTATATTTGAAGCTGGCAAATAATTTACTTTATTCAGGAAGTTATCAAGATCTCCATTGTCAAATTTTTCAGTCTTGAACTTACACTCACCGGCCAGAACATAGTTTTTTCCATCCAGTCCAAGAAGGTCTATTTCAATAAGGACAATATTTTTTCCAGTTTTTACAGAATTCTGGTATTCAATAATATCTGTTAAAAAGCAAGGAATTTTCTTTGTTCCGACATTACTCAGAATATAATCTTTTGCCATTCTTTCAAAAACGCTTCCCATAAAATTATGCAAACTCTCTTTTACCTTCTGCTTATAATAAAACTTTCCTTTTCCACTATTGATTAGACTTGCACCTGGGGCAACATATTTGAAATAGAAATTTATCATTGAATCTGAAATTATATAATATGATTTAGGAGTTTCACGACGCTCTACTATTTCTGCTGAAATAAGATTATTCAGACAGTAGCTGATGTCTGACATTCCTGTGCTTGACTGAATTTCATTATATTTAGTTTTTCCTTTTGCAATGGCATCTATTATAGAATTATAGGCAACAGGATTCATTTTTTCCGCCGTAATAACTGTCTTAACTTGTTCTTCAGAGAAAAATGCATTTCTAGAGAAAAATAGTTTTTCGATATTTTCATCAAGTGAAAGCTTACTGTCAAATTGTTCCAGATATTTTGCAACTCCTCCTGTAAGGCCATAAACAATGGCCTTCTCTTCTGCATTATAATCAGGAACAAACAAAGCTGTGTCCTTGTAATTAAATGGATTAATTATGAATTCCAGATTAGCTCTTCCATGAAGCGGAGCGGAGGAACCAAGAACCTCTTCCCGCATAAAGGAAACGAGAGAACCCAGTAAAATAAAAAACAGATTTGATTTCTTCCATTTATTATCAACATATTTCTGCAGTAAAGAGTCCATAAATGGACAGGATTTTGCCAGATATGGATATTCATCAATTACAAAAACAAGTCTCTCTTTTTCTGATTCTTCTGCAATAAAATCAAAAATAGAATCAAAAGAATCAAATTTTAATTTTCCGCTAAGGTTCGGAGCAAGGCTGTCCAGAACATCATTTCCCATTCTTTCCAGGAGTTCTTTTTCCGTCATTTCTGTACTGACAAAAGAAACTGACTTGCATTTATTTGTTTCAATGAATTTATTTATGAGTGTTGTCTTTCCAACTCTTCTTCGGCCAAAAAGAACAGCCATTTGAAAACCTTTCTTGTTATAAAGCTCCTGAAGAGACGCAAGTTCTTCTTTTCTGCCTATAAATTTTTCCATATTGATAATCCTCTTTGGGCTGTGATAAGTATTACTAGAGCACTGTCTACTAGAGAATACTCTACTAGAATGTACTCTAGTAATATTATATGGATAAAGTATATTTGTCAATGAAAAATGATATTAAATTCACCGCTTTTTCTTTGTGAGACATCTATCTTACCCCTAATATCTTTACTATTTATTCCTAAATCCCTTCATCCCTTTTTCCAGCAGAGTTGTCGTAAGCTCAATCATTTCTTCCATAGGAATCTTGCGGCCATCGGCGACCCACTGGCGGTAAAGCAGAACTACACAGTTATTAAAAGTCAAAAGGATGTTGCGCACGCTCTGCTCTATTCTTTTCAGAGGACGAGATTCCGCCGCCTGCTTTGTTACCCGGTTCTGCATTCTTTCGCGGATATAGTCAAAACGGCTGTCGCAGGTCACACGCTTGAAAAAATCATCCTGAGCTTCCATGTATTCAAAAAAGGCCCGCACAAGTTTTCCGGTTTCCTTGAGCTGATCAATTCCCAAAACAATCGCGCTGTATTCGCTGGAATGCTTAGCCTGAATCTCCGCAAGCACATCGTCCACGCAATTATAATGGAGATAAAAAGTATTGCGGTTGATTCTAGCCGCCTCTGTAATTGCCTTTACCGTAATTTTTTCATAAGGAATCTCGCAGACCATCTGCTTAAAAACCGTCTGAATTGCTTCCTTTGTGCGGATAATGCGGGGGTCGAGTTTTTCTTCAGCCATTTTTACCTCCAGAAAAGCCTGTTTAATAGGCATATTTGCAACATCTGTCGTTTAAACAACATTATACCATATCTTGCCCATAGATAATAGACACATGTCGTTTATAATACAGATGTAATGTGAAGGAGGATACTATGGACTACACCCCAGGCTATGTTTATGAACTTATGGAAAAAGGCGGACCAACGGATGTTCGCGAGCCTTATTTTAAGGAAGCCGTGGACGAGATGATGAGAGCGCGAAAACTCTGCGCAAAAGCAAACGCAAAAATGCCCGATGACGAAAGTTATGTTTCTGATCTTGAAGAACTTTTTGGCCGCAAGCTGGATGATGTTCGCATTCTCACTCCTTTTATCTGCGATTTTGGAAACCGTGTAAAGTTCGGGAAAAAAGTCTTCATCAATCATTCAGCGATTTTGTCGGCATCCGGTGGAATCGAGTTTGAAGACGGTGTAAGTATTGCTCCAGGCGTGCGCATTGCCACAATCAATCACGACTTTAATGAGCGTCACACA
>Ga0129306_1000277_pt1 | contig 86772 bp, 71 predicted proteins | sample P827metagenome_FD_94438 | JGI IMG/M metagenome (GOLD analysis project Ga0129306, IMG submission 94438) | Capybara group fecal microbial communities from Wisconsin, USA - P827 metagenome | ecosystem: Host-associated > Mammals > Digestive system > Large intestine > Fecal | place: USA: Wisconsin...
AAATGCCATAGCTGGAGGAACGAGAGACCAAGATATTGAAAAGATAATAGAAGGTGTGGTGTACCAACACCTGATAAGATTAGGATATAAAGTATATGTCGGTCAGTTGCTGGCAGGAGAGATCGACTTCGTTTGTTCAAAATCCACAGGGGAACGGGTATACGTGCAAGTGTCTTATATTGTAGCCGACGAAGCGACACGCGAGCGTGAATTTGGCAACCTGCTGAAAATCAACGATAACTATCCCAAATATGTCATATCTATGACACCTTTGGTTTCCAAAAATGACGACAACGGCATCACACATCTTAGTTTAAGACGTTTTCTCTTGGAGGGGTTGTGATTTAATGAAGATTGACTTTTTATACTCGACAGATTTCTTGGCGATGAATGCGCCGGAGCTGGGGCACACCTGCATGCACCTGCTGTGCACGGCGGGGGAAGGAAGCTTCGTGTTCAACGAGCGGTGCTACCACATCGTGAAGAACGACCTGGTGGTGATACCACACCCCACACGGGCGAAGAACCTCGCGGCAGCACCGGGGATGGAAGTGGAGTGGTTCGCCGCCGACAACAAATTCTTGCATAGCCTACTGCCGTCGAACAACTACAGCATCGGGGGCAGCATCAGCCTCAACCGGAACCCCGTCATCAAGGTCGACGACCGTCAGGCGGAAATCCTATTAGAGGATCTCCACCGCCTGCGCGACCGCCTCGACGATCGCCACCTGCTTTTCTACCGCGAGATGATGGGGAGCCTCTGCCTGACGATGATGTACGACATCTTCGAGCTCCACGCCCGTCGCGACGCCACCGACACCCACAGCGACCGCACCGCCATCATTGTCCGCCAGCTTACAGACCTGCTCGCCACCGGCATCAGCCGCACGGAGCGCGACGTCAGCTACTATGCTGAACGCCTAAACGTTTCCACGAAATACCTCTCCGCCACCGTCAAGCGCGTCACCGGCCACAGCGTCAGTAGCTTCATCGACCGCGCCACAGTGCCCATCATGAAGAAATACCTCAACGACGAGCGCCTGTCGCTCACGCAGATAGCCGACCGAATGAACTTCACCTCGCTCAGTTACTTCAGCCGCTACTGCACCAAGCACCTCGGCCAGTCGCCCAGCGACTACCGCCGCAGCCTCCAGCCATCGCTAATTTGATTCGCCTTCGCGGGCGTGGGACTGCAGCTCCATCTTGCCGAAACGGAGAGTGACGGAGATTGACAGGAACCTGCTGTCGGTGTGCGAGGTGCTGTAGGCGAGCAGCAGCGGGTTGGTGCTCCACGATTGCGAGCGGTTCCAGTTGAAGAGGTCGCTGACGTTTAGGGCTACCGACAGACGCTTTTGCAGAAAGTCAGTGCTGACGCCCAGGTCGATGCTGTGGCTGCCCTGACTCTGTGCGAATAGAGACTGAGTGGGCGAAGCGTAGTTGCCCGACAGGTTGATGCGCACACGGCGGGCGATGTTGGCCCAACAGTTGAGGCGGAAGCTGTAGGAGGTCATTGTGCTGCTGTAGTGGCCGGCCTTGGGGTGGTCCACCTCGTAGCCCGACCGGTAGAGGTTCGCGTAAAGGCGGAAGTTGAGCCAAGCGGTAGGGCGATAGGTAACGTTGCCTTCGATGCCTAATTTGAAGTTGTGGCCTACATTGTAGGGCATTCGGAAGCTGACGACGCGGCCGAGGAATGGGTCGACTTCGGTACCGGCCTCGTCGCAATAGCTGATGTTGCCCGACGACAGGCGTGCATAGCTCTCGATGCCGACGGAGCCGACTTTCGAGAAATAGCGGTTCCAACTGAGGTCGAAATTGTGGGTGTGTTCTGAGTGGAGGCCTGGATTGCCCACCTTGTAGCTGTCCTCGCTGTAGCGACGGACGGACGAGAGATTCTCGGCCGAAGGCAGCGTGGTAGCGAGCGAGTAGTTGAAACGGAAATAGTGCATGCTGGCTGTACGGTAGGTGAGCCCGATCGAGGGTCGCAGATAGAAGCGGCTGAGCGTGGTGTCGTCGTCGAAGAGGGCGTCGAGCCGGTAGTGGCTTGTGGTCCAATAGCCGCGCAGTCCGAGGGTCATGGTGACTGATTTCCACTTGTGGCGCAGGCTGACATTGGCCGAAAGTTGGCTGCCGTTTTCGTGTTTGTCGAAGCATCGCAAGGTGTCGCTGATGGTGTAGAGAGAGGTTGCAGAGTCGAAATAGGATGGGTCGGAATAGTTGCGGTTGTAGGAGGGCGTAATGGTGAGTCCCGCCGTCAACTCGTCGTTTTTGGAGAGCGGACGGTTGTATGAAGCACTGAGCGAAAGGCTGTTGTTTGTCATCCCGCCCACGTAGCGCTTGCCGAAATCGAAGAGCGTCGAAGGCAGCGAGCCTGCCAGCAGGTCGTAGTTGCGCTCCACGGTGCGGTCGTTACGACTGACGTTGAGGTTGTCGTATAAGCCAAGTGTGAAATTGTGACCCTCATTGTCGAACTTGTGCTTCCATTGCATGTTGGCCATGCCGATGAGGTTGAAGTCTTTTGCCTGCTCGCTGTCGTTCAGCCGATAGTGGAACTCTTGCGGCCAGAAATACTGTTGGTCGGTCACGGTGAGCGTGCTGCTTTGCGAGGGAAAAGCCATGGCCATTGCGAAGAGGCTGAGGTCGTTCATCGAGTCCAGCTTGTAGTTGAGCGACAGGAAGAGGTTGGCGTTTTGTCGGTCGATGTCGTTTTGGTTGGATGAATGGCTGATGGCGGTGGTGTCGAAACCTGTGTCCGACAGTTGCCTCATGACTTGCGACGACTGCTTGTTGCTGTGCTTTGGCGTATAGCCTGTGCCGAGATATATATTTGTTGTGAACCGTTCGTTCTGTAGCACGTAGCTTGCCCAAGGACTGATGGAGGGGCGGTTCGAAAGGCCAGTGCCGAACGAGAGGAAGTGGCTGTTTCGCAGCTTGGCGCTGGTGACAATGTTGATGATGTGGCAGCCTTCATCCACCATGTATTTGGCCGAGGGGTTCTTGATGACCTCGATGCGCGAGATGGCGTCGGCAGGGAGCGACTCGAGGTATACCTTTAGTGTCGAGCCGTTCATGTGGGTAGGGTAGCCGTTGAGCCAAATCTCGATGTTCGAGGAGCCACGCATGGAAATGTTGCCATCGATGTCCACCTCAACGCTTGGGGCGTTCTGCAGCGCGTCGAGGGCTGTGAGACCGCGGACGGTCTCGTCGTTCGACACGTTGTAGTTCACCACTTCGTCGTCCATGCTGTAGATGGGGCGTGGTGCCCGAACGGCAATGGTTTTCAGGGTGTGCATCTGTTTCTGCATACGGAGACTGTCGAGTCGCAGCGAGTCTTGGAGCGACTGCACGTGGAGGCTGTCGGGTTGTTTTTTCGTGGTGTCGGCTGTGGCAGACTCCTGTTCTGCAATGGCGGCCTTCAGCGCGTCGAGAACCTCGATGGGAATCTGGGCTGAAATCTTTACGAAAGGGCATAGCAATAGCCCCATGAGGAATGCTAATTTCTTCATTTGTATTGTTTTAATAAATTATTGGTTTCTTCACAAGCAGGGATGCTTGCGTATCAGATTTCAACAAGCAGGGATGCTTGCGTACTAATTCGGGGGGGGGTTAGAATTTTGGCAGTGTGAACTTTAGTTCGTCTCTTTTCTTGAGGACGTATAGAATGGTCTGCGCGTAGACTTCATTGTTAGGGCAGTGGAACACGAGGACTGTTCGCGTGGAGTCGGAATGGTAGATGAGGTACACGCCATTGTCGCCCGGCAGTGGTGTACGCGCCATGAACTGCATGTTGGTTGTTTTGGGATGGTCGTAGGCTTTGCCGTCCTTGTCTGTTACGGGTGTGATGTTGATATTGGCCGATTCGATGTTGCTGAAAAGGTACGAGAGCATCGATTCGGTGATGGTGGTGGACTTGCTGCAGCCGAGGCTGTCGAGGTTGCGTGCGAAAGCGTCGAGACCGGTATTTTTCTTCTTCTTGTCGGTGGTTGGCAGCGCCTTGAGGGCGTTCATCATGTGGCGGAAGACGATGTCGTCGTCGGCTTCGAGCATGGTGACGGTAACCTTCATTCCGTCGGTGATGGGAAGTCCCTCGATGCACGATGCCTCGATGTTAGTACGCTGCGAGAATGCTTTGTATATGGCGGTTTGGGCTTTCGAAGGTGCCATGATGAGGCAGGCGATAATAAGCGATAGGATTTTTTGTTTCATATTAATAAATTGTTATGGATTAATCTAATGATTCGATTACCGTCAAGAACCGTTGCATAACTTCGTCGGCGTTGCAATTGTCCTCGCAATAGACGCGGACGCCTTCTTTCGTCATGCTGTAGTCGGAATGGGACTGCTCGTTTTTGGCCACGAGCACATCGGACTTCTGTGATGTCGAGGTTCGGGCTATCAGCACAGCAGCAATGGCGGCAAGGACAATGGCGGCAGCCGCTGCATAATGCCATCTGGGGGAGGTGCTGTGCTTCCGTCCGGTCTCCATTTCCAGCAGGTTCCTGTGCTCGTTGTGGATCTGTTCTATCAGTTGGTCAATATTTTTCATGTTCTATCTTGTCATTGATTTCTTTCAGATGCTTTCTGATGCGCGACAGGCGTGTCTGCACGTTGGTCAGACTGATTCCCAGTATGCGTGCTATCTCGTCGTGTTGCCAGCCGTCGAGGTACAGCCCGATCAATTGCTGTTCTTTTTGAGGCAGGAGCGATACCAGTTCGCGCAAATGGTCGACCTGCTCGTTGTGGGAGGGATTTCCGACTGCGAAGACGCTGTCGTGCTGATTCACTTCATCGTCGATTGATATGGTTTGAATTTGTCTTCCGCGGTGCCGTCGCCAGCTGATTCCTGTATTGACGGCCACGCGCCACACCCAGGTGATGCCACGCGCCGAGGGCCGGTAGCGTGCCCATCCTCGCCACAGGTTGAGCACGATGTCCTGTCGTAGATCCTCGCGGTCCTCGCAGCTCTGGGCGAAGGACCGGCACACGCGGTCGATGGCTGCCGAGTGTTGTTCTATCATTGTCAGGAATGGGTGTTGCATCAAAAGTTTTTTTATTCGTTATCGTTTTTGTACGCGGTATACCTGTATTAAACGCCGAAAAATCTGAAAAATCACATTTGACGTAAAAAAAGCACGTAGGATTGACTCCAGCGTGCCAGATATGTAGTAAACGTATCGTGTTGCAAATCTTTAAGCTTTATTACCGCAGCCGGTTGCGGAGGAAGTTGCCTCGTGTCGCTGCAAAGAAGAGGACCACGCCGAGGATGTGGACTATGGCGACACCAACAAACGCTGCCGAGTAGCTTACATGTTCGGCGACGATGCCGCCCAGCAGTATGCCGAGTCCGAGACCGAGGTCCCAGCCGGTAAGGATGGTGCTGTTGGCGGTGCCGCGTTCGTTGTGCTGTGCCAGGTCCACTATCATGTTCTGCATCGATGGCCACATGTGGCCGTTGCCCAAGCCGATGAGCAGCGCGGAGCCGTAGTAGCCGATGGGGTTGTGTACGGTGGCGAAGAGCAGGTAGCCTACCGTCGAGACGAGGATGCCCTCGGCGGCGTTGTGCACGATTTTGCCCTGCCGTAGGGCTCGTCCGCCCTGTATGCGCGACAGCATCAGGCCGCCGCTCAGGATGGCGAAGTAGGTGCCTGTGCCGGTAGTGATGCCAAGGGTCTCTTTGCTGTAGATTGCCAGGTAGTTGCTCAATACGCCATAGCAGAAACCGAACACCACCACGTTGAGCCCCACAAGCCATCCGCGCACAAGGAAGAAGCGGTCGAGCGACAGCTTTTTCTTGTCCTGCATCAGCTGACGTTCGGGCAGTGTGATGGTAGCGTCGACGGCGAAGCCGATGAGGGCAACGACAAGTGCGAGGATGAAAAGCAGTTGGAAGCTGTGGGTGTGGCTATATACGAGGACGCCGACGGTGGGGGCGATGGCGGTGCCCAAGTTGTTGCTCAATCCGTAGTAACCTATGCCTTCAGTACGTCGCGACGAGGGCAGCACGTCGATTGCCACGGTGCTGTTGGCTACGGACGAGGCTCCGAAGGGACCGCCGTGCAGGGTGCGGACGATGAAGAATAGCAGCAATGACCCCGCCACCAGATAGCCACCAAATATGACGGCGTTGAGCAGCAGGGCTATCAGAAGCACCTTCTTGCGAGGAAAGCTGTCGGCCAGGTAGCTGCTGAAGGGACGCACGAGCAGTGCGGCGACGATGTAGCCTGCGAGCACCAGACCGATAGTGTCCTTGGTGGCGCCAAACTGCTCGCTAAGGTAGAGCGGCAGCAGTGGTGTCAGCAGGTAACCCGAAAAGGCCATGGTGAAATTGGCCACCATGACCTTCCAGTAGTTGGCGTTCCAGAGTCGTTCTTGTGGTTTTACATTTTCCATAACTACTCCATTAACGCCGTCTGCAGAGATTTATTATAAAGGGTTGAAGGATTGTAGGGTTTGCTCCACTTCGGTCGCAGGCCTGCAAGCAGGCAGGAAGGGTTGAAAGTTGTTTTCGTTTTCGTCTTCGTTTTCGTACGAAGTTTTCTTCGTCTTCGTACAAAGTTGTCAGAGTGACAGTTTCAGTCCTGCAAAGATGGTGCGAGGCAGGGAGGGTCCGTAGATATACTGCGAGTCGCGCTCGTGACCGCTGTCGAGGTCGCGCTGGTAGCTGTCGAAGAGGTTCTGGATGCCGGCGTCGACGATGGCGTTTTCTCCGATGGTGACGCCCGCCAGGACGGTGACGTTGGCGCCGAGCCAGGCGTTGCGACCTATTACTATGGGCTTGGTGAGCAGCGTGTGGCGACTGGCGGGGTCCTCGGGGTGATACTCGGTGGCCAGTACACAGTGGGGGCCGATGAAGGCACCGTCGCCGATGGTTATGCCGCCGAGGGCGAGCAGCGTGCAGCCGAAGTTGAGGAAGCAGTCGCGCCCGAAACTGACGCCGGGTCCGTAGTTGATATGCAGCGGTGTGAATACGCGCACGGTGTCGTCAATATCACGCCCTGTGATTTTACGAAGATAGTCGCGCACCTCGGCTTCGGACCGCCAGCCGCTGTTCATATAGGCTGCCAACTGCATAGTGCGCTGCACTTCAGCATAGAGTTCGTCGCTGCCGACGTAGGTCTTCCCTGTAGGTTTGTCGTCCATAGTCAGTCGATTCGTTTTGGTTTACAGACTCAAGGCTCAGTCTTTTAATATTAATGTAACGACAGACAAAGCCTTTTATTGCCCGAACACGGACAAAGACTACTGTATAGATTCATTCAGCCTGATGCCGGCAAGAATTGTAATCCCTGGCTGCGGAACGCCGCCAAGGTCCCTGTACTGGCGGTCGGTGACATTGTATGCCTCGACAAACAGCGTGGCATAGCGGAACGCGTATTCCAACGAAGCATTGAACAACAGCACCGAGCCATAAGGCGTAAGGGTGCCTGCAGCGTCGGCATACTGCCCCAAACGCTCGCGGAACAGCACATCGAGCTTGACAGCCATCGGAACGCCATTGGCTCCCAACGTCCTTAACGGTTTGAATACAAGATATGCCTGTGCCTTGTGACGCAGATAGTCAAGTGCCGAACTGCTGACAAATTCACCCGCATCCTGTCGCGCCATACAATAGGCATAGCTGCCGCCCATCTCGTCAAGGATTCCACCAATCCTGTAGCTTGCCGTAAGCTCAGCACCAGCCACATCAACCCTTGTATGGTTCATCGAATACCACATCTCAGCGCCAGCGCCGCGCACCCAGTCGATGATGTCGCGCCCCGAGCGGCCGTAGAGCGAGCCCATCGCCCTTAGTTTATGCGAAGTGTAACGCAGCCTTATATCGGCAGTGACACTATGCTCGCTATTGAGGTTGGGGTTGGACACCTGATTGGCACCCTGGTAGTACAAATCCGTAAACGACGGCATACGATAGGTCCTGCTCAGCGCCGCACTGAGACGCCACCTACGCGAGATATTCCACACTGCATCCATCGCGCAACCATAGTCAAGTCCGAAGGCACTGTTGTGGTAGCCCAACAGGTCTCCCTCGACGCTCACCTTGTCGAAGTCGATGCGGTAGCCGGCAAAAAGACTCGTGCCCAATCGCGATGCCGAGTGGCTGTACTTCGACGGCTGACGGCACAAGCCGCTGCTGTCGGGCAGTCCCAGCACACTGCTGACAATGCTCTCGTTACGCACCTCCGCGCCGGCAAAAGCATCGCCAATACCCACACGTCGCACTACCCGTGAGCACAGGCCGCCTATACCCGACAAATGATAGTTGTGTCCGCCATACCACGCCGGAGCCTCTACCCTGCCCTCGCGGAACAGCTCGAAGCGGTCGCTGTGTGCACGACCGTACAGCGTACTCTCAATCCTGCAGGCAACGAGTTTTGTAATATTCTGCACCGATGCCGTCAGGGTACGCGTCGACTCGAACTGGTCGGGATAGCTCACGCTGTAGAAGGCCTGGCTGCCATAGTCCTTTATCTGGCCACCTATCTGGAACTGCCAGCTTCCGCGCTCGCCACGGCGCACCGACTGCAGGTACACATTACCCATCCTATAGTCGGTATTCTCCATATATCCGTCGCTACGCCCATACGACGCGGCGGCTGTGTGCGACCACCTCCCTGTGCTCTTTGTGGCCAGCAGCGACACCTTCGCCGTGCCGTGGCTGCCAGCGCTCAATTCAGCTCTCAGACGGTCGCCGTAGTTTTCGCTCACCACTATGTTCACCGCCCCGCAGAAAGCCACAATACCGCGGCTCAGCAACATCGAAGGGGTCAATATCTCCACCCGCTCCACCATCGAGACGTCGATGGGAATATCGAGCGTGTAATGGCCCGTCTGCGCGTCGGTGAGGTTCACGCCATTCAGAAGCACGAGCATCTGGTCGAACGTACCTCCACGCATAGAAATGTCGCCTTGAACATCATTGACACCGCGGGTGCGGAGGTCGATGCCGGCGACAAGTGTCAGCACATCGCTGATTGAACGTACGGAATGGGATTGAAGCTCTTCAGCAGAGACAACCAACGCAGGCTCTGCCGAGATTTGAGCCGTAGCTGCCGGAGCCACAACCACCACCGGCTGCAGCTGCAGCTCGTCTGCCACAGTGTCCTCCTGGGCAAAGAGCATAGCAGGCATAGCCACAAAAACCGAAGCCAACGCCACCGACGACTTGCGCAGCTGGCGATCGGCGATATAAGAGGCCAGACGGCCTATCGTCACCACACGATGAAGCGAGTTGAACACCGCATATTTTGCACGCGTAAAGCGGCGGAAGCGGAATGAAGTGATTTTAGTTAAACGAGTTTTAATCATAGTTGTTTGTTTTGCATAAAAAAGGAAGGCCATTGCATCTGGCCTTCCTTTATATTATTCTTTTGGATTATTAGCTTCAGAGCTTATTTGCCGGCGCGGGGTCCGAGACGGTCCATTGCGCAGCGGAAGCCAATCCACGAGGTTGAGCGATCCTGCTCATAGAAGCGGCGGGTACCCGACTGCATCCAGTAAGCGCGGTCGTTCCACGAGCCACCCTTCACCACACGCACCTTGTTGCTCAGCAGCGAGGTAACGTTGCGCTGGTTGGCCACATTGCGACGATACATCATATTGGTCACGCTGTCGGGGTTGGAGAGGATGTTGTCCTCGCCCATATTGGCGCCAGCCTCTTCGTCATCGTCCGAGTTGTTGACCCACTCGGTTATGCTCGAGTTGTTGGTGTAGTCGTAGATGTTCGAAGCATAGTCGCCATCAAGGTAGTTGATGTTGTCGGCCTGACGATAGTTGCGACGGTTCAGGTCGTCGTCAACGTTCTTGTAGATGATGCTACCAGTGGTATCGTTGATAGCGATTTCCTCGTCAATGTAGGTCGGAGTGCGGTAGACGTTACCACGGAAGGGGTTCTGATCCTCACCGCCGACGGGGTTCTGGTCCTTACGATAGACATCCATACACCACTCGCTGACATTGCCAGCCATATTGTACAGACCGTAGTCGTTGGGGAAGTACCACTTGACAGGGCAAGTATAGTCCCAACCATCGTTCAGGTTGCCGGCCACGCCCATAGCGTCGCCGCGGCTGCGCTTGAAGTTGGCAAGGAACTGACCGTAGTATTTCTTGTTAGCCGAACGGACGCTCGAGCCAGCCCACGGATAGGTCTTGTGCTCTACGATACGCTCGTCGTAGGTGTTGCCAACCATACCCAGAGCGGCAAACTCCCATTCAGCCTCGGTAGGCAGACGGTAGTGCGGCACCAGGATGCCGTCCTCGCGACGCACCTGACGGGGCTCGCCGCCGGCGCTCGGGTCGAGGTTGTCGAGCTCATTCTTCGACTCGCCACGGTATTGGCCAGCCAGATAGACATCGGTCTGGAAAGCCGTCTCACCGCGCAGGTCGGTAAGGTCAAGAACTATGATGCCCTTGTCGACAAGGATTTTCTCATTCACGCGGTCGGTACGCCAGATGCAGTACTTCTGAGCCTGCTCCCAGGTCACACCGACAACGGGATATTGGTCATAGATGGGGCTCTGGAAATAGTAGTCCACAAAACCCTCACGCCAAGCCAGCTTGTCGCGCCAGCAGTTGGTGTCGGGATAGATGGCACGCACGCGCTCCGGATACTCCTCGCCATAAGCACGGCGCATCCAGTACACATACTCGCGGTAAGACTGGTTGGTCACCTCGGTCTCGTCCATATAAAACGACGACACGGTGACGTTGTGAGCCACATTGTTCCACTGGTAGCGCGAGTCGTCGCTCACGCGGCCCATCGTGAAGGCACCGCCCTCGATGAACACGAGACCGGGAGCCGTAATCTGCTCGTTATACTGCGACACTTCAAATCCGCCCCACTCAGGGTCGTTGTAGTTCCAGCCTGTGGTAGCCGATTTCTGCTTGCTGCAGCCCGTCAGAACGACGGCTGCCACCAACAAGAAAGATGCGATTTTGAGGTTTTTCATAATATTTTATGTTCTTTTTATTATTCTCGAATTAAACGCTATAAGGGTCGTTTTCTATGCTTCTACGTTTTTTTCAGCAAAAAGTTTCAAAAATCTTCAATCTTAGAACGACGGGCAACGTATAGCCTTGACTTTGTGCTTCTTCTCCGGGCAAGGCAGCAGTATGCCTAACGAGAACTCGTGGGCACCCGACGTATTGTTTGCCATCTTCGACACCGTCACGTCGTAGCTGTAGCCAATCTTGAAGTAATCCTGCTGGAAACCGACCTGGAAGATGAAGGCGTCGGCATTCTCGATGCCATTGCGGAACCACACGCCAACGAGGAAAGGCATCCAGTCGAGGTAGAGACCATAGTTGAAGTAGTGGAAACCAGCCTGATACTGATAGATGAAGTTGGGCGACAACACCGGAGTGCCGAGACCCAGCGACGAAGTGCGGCGAGCCTCTTCAGCAATGTTGATGAGAGCACCCACATTGGCCGTGAACTTCATAGGCAGCTTGGTGACGCCATAGAAGCCATTGCTCGGCTGAGTAAGATGCGAGGCGGCGAAACCGGCATACCACGCAGGACCGTAGGCCAGCACACCGGCGTCGAAATCAAGATACCACACACTCGTATTGTCGGGCATCTGGGCTGAGGTCATACCCGTAAAGCCGTTGATGCGGTCAATCATATCGGGGAAACGAAGGTCGTTCCAGTTCAGGCTTGTATTGGTCACGCCAGCCTTCAGACCTGCGTTGACCCACACCTCGCGAGCCAGCTGGAAACGGAAGGCATACATTGCCGCAAGCGACGTGGTCGACAGCGCGCCGTGGTCGCCCTGGCGGTCGGCCATCACAATGCCGCCAACGCCACCGTGCAGAGCATCGATATACTGGTCGTAAGATGCTGCGACAGTGGTGAATGCGCTAACCAAAGCCGGCCACTGGGCACGGTAGTTGAGCGATATGCGGGGGCACACCTTCGAACCGGCAAAAGCAGGGTTCATATACAGCGGATTGGCATAAAACTGCGAGAAGATTACATCCTGCGCGCTGGCACCCTGTCCCACTCCGAACATCAGAGCGGCGAAAAGGGCAATTTTTGTGAGTTTCTTCATCATATATTTTGTATAAAATGAGCCTAAAAATAATTGGCAATATTACGAATTTTATTCCATATAAACACATATTTCCGCAAAAAAAATTACAAAAGTCTAATTATCAGCGCACAGCGAAAGCAGCACATCCGAAAACAGAGGGTCAAAAAAGCGTCGGATGATAGAGAAAAAAAGAAAATCGAACGAATTTTTGGCGTGTCGTTTCGCAAGGCCCGCGACCGATTCCACAGGGTTGCCGCCCAAGGCAAAAACAAGCCCGGACGGAGCGACGGAAACAACAGTAAAGGTATGGGCATTGGGTTGACGGTGCGACACGAAATACCTGTTGTTGGCTTGACGGTGCGACACAATATGCTTGATGTTGGCTTGATGTTTCGACACGATATGCTTGTTGTTAGCTTGACGGTGCGACACGATATGCTTGATGTTGGCTTGACGGTGCGACACGAAATACCTGTTGTTGGCTTGACGGTGCGACACACCCCGGCCTTCGGCCCCCCCTCTCCGAGAGGGGATGGCGCGGCAGCGCAACACTTTCTAATCATTGACAATTTAAGTGATGCGTCAGCCCATCCCCTCTTGGAGAGGGGTGCCGCGAAGCGGCGGGGTGTGTCGAGCCATCAAACCTGCGTAAAAAACCAAGATAAGAGCCCCCAAAAAGAGCCGAATGCGACAAAAAATAGTTTTTGGATAATTTTCGGCCAATTTATGGCAATTCGTGTTCAACTCCCGTGGGCGTCTCGCCCACCCCGGAAACGTCCCTCAAAACCGCCTCTCAAAGCCACTTTTCCACATAACACTCATACTTACAGCTATTTACCTCAAAAACACACCAATTTTAACCCCGTTTCGTAACCACCTCATTCCCAGGCTTTCAAGGGACCAACTCCGGTCGTTGTACAATATATGTACAATACTTGTACAATATTTGTACGTTTACCAATTGTACAAGTATTGTACAAGTATTGTACATATATTGTACAACGACCAGTGTTGGCAGGGCGAAAATACAATTTTTAAACGGGCAAAAACAATAAAAACGGCCATTGGGAGTTATTAGGGAGATGTGCAGGAAAACGCACCAACCCAAAGCAATGAGATTAAAGACCTATATACTGACAATCATACTGTTGGCCACAACCGTACCGGCTGCCCGCAGCCAATATGCCTCGCACTCGCGGCTGGCAAGCGGCGAATGGTGGAAGATTGCTGTCGGCAGCGCGGGCATCTACCGCATAGGCCCGAGCAACATCGAATCCCTGTCGGGCTGTGCCACCGATGCCATAGGCCTCTACAGCGGGCGCGGCGGTCAGCTGAGCAGTGTCAACGGCGACCGGCGCACCGACGACCTGACCGAGATACCCATTGAGATACACGACGTTAACGGCAACGGCACGATAGATGCCGCCGACTATATTTTGTTCTATGCCGACGGTGCCGACCGCTGGAGCTACAGCGACGATATGCAGTGCCTTGAGCACCACGGCCACCCCTACTCGCGCTACAACTACGTCTACCTGACCATTGGCGGCAGCGGCCACCGACGCATAGCCGACGCAGCGGTGCCGACGACAAGCGGAAGCATCGTGACTGAGTGCCACAGCGTTGCCCTGCACGAAACAGACCAGGTCAACACCCATCGGTCGGGTCTGATATGGGTCGGCGAGCGCTTCAACAGTGCCAACAACAGGCAGAGCTTCACCCTCACCCTGCCGGCGGCACCCACGGGCGACATACAGGTGCGATACGGGCTGGCATCGGTCTCTACGGCGTCGAGCGAGTTCCGCGTCACGGTGAACGGCAGCACCCGCACCCACCTTTTCGCGGCCAGTTCTCCCTATCGCGCCTACAACGAGATATTTCCTTCAAACGGCAGTACAAGCGTCACGTTCACAATAGAATACCGCTACAGCGAGAGCCTTGCGGCAGGCTATCTCGACTTTATCGAAATCGATGCCGTGACACCAATGACCTTTGGCGGCAGCCCGACGGCGATGCGCATCCCCCCCGATGGCGGAGCGGCGCACCAGTACCGCGTAAATTCAAGCTCGGCAAGGGTTTGGGATGTCACCGACTTCGACAGCGTAGCGTCGATGCCCTTGACGCAGAGCGGCAGCACACAGACTTTTGCCGCCACAGCCGACAAATGGCGCACATACATAGCCTTCAACCCCGACGCGGTACAACCGGCAACATCCGCAAGCCGCGTCGACAATCAAGACATCCACGGCTCTGCCAATCCCGATATGGTCATTGTGTGCCACCCGTCGCTGACCGCCCAGGCGCAAAGGCTGGCCAGCCTCCACAGCATCAACGACAACATCGATGTGCTGACGGTGACGCAGGAGCAGGTGTTCAACGAGTTCAGCTCGGGCCAGAAAGACCCAATGGCAATACGCGAGATGCTGCGTATGTTTCGCAAGCGCGCCCAGGCCGACAGCAGCCTGGCTATGCCGCGCCATCTGCTGCTCTTCGGCAAGGGCAGTTACGACAACAAGAACCTGCTGGGCAACGACTTGACGACGGTGGTGACATACGAGACGGAGACCTCGTTTGACGACGACGGTTCATCGATTGGCACCGACGACATATTTGCCTACCTCGACGACGGCCAGGGATTAGCATCGGGCAACAAGATGCAAGTCTCGGTGGGCCGCCTGCCGGCCAAGAACGCCGCTGAAGCGAAACATCTGGTAGACAAGATTGAACGCTATATGACGCGCAGCGACCTGATGCAGGAGAGCATCCGCGGCGACTGGCGCAACACGGTGGCATTGCTGGCCGACGACGCCGATCCCAGCTGCGGCGGCGACACAGTTTTCACAAACAGCTCGGAAGTCACTGCCCGCCAGATTTCGGCATCGTTCCCGCAGTTCAACATCGACAAGATATATGCCGACGCCTACGTGCAGCAGTCGGGCGCCGACGGTTCATACTATCCCGACGTGAACAACGCCCTCAAGAAACGTCTCGACTACGGCTGCCTGCTACTCAACTATATAGGTCACGGCTCGTCGCAATACATAGGTACCGAGCGCTTTATGCTGAAGAGCGACATCAGCGGCTACGCCAACCTTACGCAGCTGCCGTTCTTCATCACCAGCACCTGTACCTTCGGACGCTTCGACGACCCCGCCGAGACCTGCGGTGCCGAGGAGTTCGTGCTGGCCGACGGTGCCGGTATTGCCTGCCTTGCGGCCACACGGCCCATATCGCACGTGCAGGCAGTGAACACCGATATGGTGATGCAGGCGCTGAACCCTGCCAACACCATAGGCGATGCAATACGCATTGCCAAGAACAACCGCTCCACCACGCAGGCGCTGACCCTGATGGGCGACCCCGCCCTGAGGCTGAGCCATCCGCGGCACAAGGTGGTCGTGACAGCTATCAACGGCCATTCCGTCGACAGCCTGCACTGCGACACGGCATTGGTGCTCTCGACAGTGACCGTGGAAGGTGAGATAAGAGACGCCGACGGAGCACTTGTCGAAGACTTTGACGGCATCATCTACCCCGAGGTCTACGACCGCCCGAAGCAGACCCACACCCTGGCCAACGACAACGAAGGCCACGAGGTGAACTTCACGCTCCAGAACAGTATGCTCTACAAGGGGCACGCCACCGTCAGCGGCGGACGCTTCAGCTACCACTTCACGGTGCCACGCGACGTAGCCTATAAGTTCGACAAAGCCAAGCTGTTACACTATGCAAAGAGTGCCACCGACGACGCAACGGGCGCCTACCTTAACCTATATCTGGGCGGCTTCGACGAGAATGCCGACCTGAGCGAGACACGGCCTGCCATCAGCCTGTATATGAACGACACCAACTTCCGCAACGGCGGCATAACCGATGCCTCGCCAACGCTGCTGGCAGTGCTCTTCGACAGCATTGGCATCAACGCCGTGGGCAGCGGACTTGGGCACGACATCACGGCCACCCTCGACGGCAACCCCAACAACATCATTATCCTCAACGATTTCTATGAGACAGATATCGCCGACGAGCGCTATGGCACCATACGCTACAACCTGAGCGGCCTGACTTTCGGGAAGCACACCATCACGCTGAAAGCGTGGAACATATACAACTATTCCAGCTCGGCAGAGTTGACCTTCTATGTGCACGGTGCCGACACCTCCACGGCCAACCTCAGCGCGACACCAAACCCGGCCAGCGACCAGGTGCGCCTCAGTATGGAGCACAACTGCAAAGGCAACATAGCCAGCGCACAGCTCGACATCTTTGATATGCAGGGGCGTCCGGTGAAGAGATTCGCCCCGACGGTGGGCGCCGACAGCTATGTGGTGGGGCCTGTGGTGTGGAACCTGTGCGGCGACAACGGAGGCCGCGTGTCGCCCGGGGTGTACATAGCCCGTTTCATTGTGACCGACAGCGAGGGCGAACGGATGAGCGCCATCGGCAAGATTTTGGTCAAATGACTTTTTCTTTACAAAGACACAATATTTTAATACCGACATCGTTTTAGGGACACTATTTATAACTCGAACAATGAAGAAAAACCTTTTTAGAATCATTTTGTCAGTGTTGTTTGCCTGTGGAACCGCCAATGTCGCGCAAGCCCAGTACAGCTCGTCGACTGGCCAGTCCAATAACTACATCCATACCGGCATACCCATCCTGCAGATAGCCCCCGACGCTATAGCAGGCGCCTTGGGCGACGCTGCAGCAGCATACGAGCCCAACGCATACGCTTCGCATTGGAACAACGCCAAGATTGCCTTTGCACCGAACACTATGGGCATCACCACCACATACACGCCGTGGCTGCGCAAGCTGGACCCTGAAATGAACTTCCTCTACCTCGGAGCCTACAGACGCATCAACAAGCGTAGCGCAGTGGCTGCATCACTGACCTATTTCACTCTCGGCAAGATAGAACACACCGATGACCAGGGGCAAAGCCAGGGCACTTTCAGGCCCAACGAGTTTGCCTTTGACGCGACCTATTCGATGAAGCTTTCGGACAATCTGGCTCTCGGTGCCACGGCACGCTTTATACACAGCGACCTGACGCAGGGTCTCGACGTGGAACAGCAGACCACCAAGGCCGCCAATGCCCTTGCAGCAGACGTGGGACTCTACTACCAGACCAACATCGACAAGAACCAGCAGGTGGCAGCGGCCTTGACCATCAGCAACCTGGGTTCGAAACTTTCCTATTCGGACGACGACACGGAGAACGAGTTTCTGCCTTCCAACCTGAGACTTGGCGGACGCTATACCTACGAGATTGACGATTACAACAAGATCAATGTGCTGATGGACCTCAACAAGCTGCTTGTCCCCACGCCTCCGGTGTGGAACGCCAGCGACAGTACGTGGACGGGATTGTATGCCAATATGACCGACTACCACCAGACCGGCTCGGTGCTGGGCGCAATACAGTCGCTCTACGACGCCCCGGGCGGTATGAAAGAGGAACTGCACGAGGTGACCCTCTCGGTAGGTGCCGAGTACTGGTATTCCAATGTAGTTGCCGCCCGTCTGGGCTACTTCTTCGAGCACAAGACCAAAGGTGCGCGCCAGTATCTGACCGTTGGCGTCGGATTCCGCTACAGCGTAATGGAGTTTGACTTCTCATACCTGCTTCCCACAACAAGCTTCAGCACCAACCCGCTTGCAAACACCATCAGAGTGTCGCTCACCTACAACATAAAACAGAACAAGAAGTCGTGAAAATCAGGACAGGCATAGGATATGACGTGCACCAGCTGAAAGAGGGACTTCCTCTGTGGCTGGGAGGCATTCAGGTGCCTCACACCAAAGGGCTTGTCGGTCACTCGGACGCCGATGTGCTTATCCACGCCATCTGCGACGCCCTGCTGGGCGCAGCAGCACTGGGCGACATCGGACAGCACTTTCCGGACACCGACCCCGCCTACAAGGGCATTGACAGCAAAGTGCTGCTGAAGAATGTGTGCCGACTGCTGGGCGAGAAAGGCTACACGATAGGCAATGTCGACGCCATACTGTGTATGCAGAAGCCCAAGGTGGCATCGTATATCCCTGTTATGCGACAGACGCTCGCGGAGACAATGGATATAAGCCTCGACGACATTTCGGTCAAGGCCACAACCACCGAGCATCTGGGCTTTGAAGGCCGCGAAGAGGGCATCTCCGCTATAGCCAACGTACTAATTACAAAGCGATGAAAGACGACAGCCAATATAAAGAACAAGAAGAACAAGGCGTGGAGCTGCTGGACGACAGCGGCTGTAAACTGGTGGTGCACAACGACGACTACCATACGTTCGACTATGTCATCAAGGCGCTGGTGGACATCTGCCGGCACACTTACGAGCAAGCCGAGCAGTGCACCATTATGATTCACTATACAGGAAAATGCATCGTCAAGAGCGGCGGCTACGAAGAGCTGCTGCCTATGCACACCGCCCTGCTAAACAAGCAACTGACATCTGAAATCATACAATAAACCCGATTATGACCTGGCCATTAATTATCATAGTATTACTTGCAGGACTGGCACTTGTAGCTCTTGAGATAGTGGCGCTGCCGGGTGCCGTCAGCGGCATCTGCGGCGGAGTGCTGGTGTTCATTGGCGTATGGCAGACCTATGTCCAATACGGGGCCACGGCAGGCAACATCACACTGATTGCAAGTATCTTTGCCGGCATCATTATGCTTGTAATACTTATGAAGAGCGGCACTTGGAAACGCTTCAGCCTCAAAGAGGAGAGCGACAGCAAGGTAAACCAAGTAGATACGTCGACCATCAAGATTGGAGCACAAGGAAAGAGCATCTCGCGTCTGGCGCCGGCAGGCAAGGCCCTGTTTGGCGACGAGCTGGTAGAAGTGCACAGCGAGGAAGGCTTCATCGACGAAGGCCAGACAGTCGAAGTCATAGACATAGAAGGCTACCGAATCATAGTAAAGAAAATCTAAACCCTAAAACCCTTTCAACCCTAAGACCCTCTAACCCTAAAACCCTTTCAACCTTTTAACCCTTTCAACCTTTAAAACCTTTTAAACCTCAAATTATGGACCCCATTACAATTGTAATTATCTTTGCGTGTATCATCTTTTTGATACTCTTCCTGTGGCTGGTGCCTATCGGAATCTGGTTCCAAGCCCTTATCAGCGGCGTACACACCTCGTTGATACAGCTGATTTTTATGCGTTTCCGTAAGGTTCCGCCGGCAGTGATTGTGAACAATATGGTGTCGGCAGCCAAGGCAGGCCTCAAAGTATCGCAGAATGAGCTCGAGGCCCACTATCTGGCTGGAGGCCGCGTAAACAGCGTTGTCAAGGCTCTCATATCGGCAGACAAAGCCAATATGAACCTCGACTTCAAGACCTGCACCGCCATCGACCTGGCCGGTCGTGACGTGCTCAATGCCGTGCAGACGTCGGTCAACCCCAAGGTTATCGACACACCTCCTGTCGCCGCCGTTGCGAAGGACGGCATTCAGCTGATTGCCAAAGCCCGTGTAACCGTGCGTACCAACATCAAGCAGTTGGTGGGCGGTGCCGGCGAGGAGACCATCCTTGCCCGTGTAGGCGAAGGTATCGTCACATCTATCGGTTCGGCAACAAGCCACAAGCAGGTGCTTGAGAACCCCGACAGCATTTCCAAGCTGGTGCTCACCAAGGGATTGGACAGCGGTACCGCCTTTGAGATTCTGTCGATCGACATCGCCGATATCGACGTTGGAAAGAACATCGGTGCACAGCTGCAGATGGACCAGGCCAACGCCGACAAGAACATTGCACAGGCTAAGGCTGAGGAACGCCGCGCTATGGCTGTCGCTCAGGAGCAGGAGATGAAAGCAAAGGCACAGGAAGCCCGCGCCAAGGTTATCGAGGCCGAGGCCGAAGTGCCGCTGGCAATGGCTGAAGCTTTCCGCAACGGCAATCTCGGCATTATGGACTACTACCGTATGAAGAACATCCAGGCCGACACCGATATGCGCGAATCCATCTCGAAACCCGCAGCGGTCAAAGACCCGAAAGACAGCGAATAGAATAAGACAATAATCCGCCAATACAAGAGCGTCTCGTTTGAGACGCTCTTTTTGTATCCTATAACACCATTCGTTCAATACGATGAGTCAACAGAGCAGACTTTTTATTCTTCCAGCATAATATAATTCAAGAAGATGCGTTATAAAACAATATGATACAGACAGGAATAAAAGGGCATCTGGAACAGATTGTTACAGACGAAGTCTGCGCCGACCGCATAGGCAGCGGACTTGTAAAGGTGTTTGCCACACCTATGATGATTGCATTGATAGAACAGACTTGCAACGAGAGCGTTGTGCCACTGTTAGAAGCAGGACAAGGCACCGTAGGAACGAACGTCAACGTAAGTCACAGCGCCGCCACGCCTGTGGGAATGCGGGTATGGTGCGACAGCGAGCTGGTTGAAGTTGACCGCAGGAGACTTGTATTCAACGTAAAAGCCTACGACGAGTGCGGCCTCATAGGAGAAGGCAGCCACGAGCGCTTCATTATAGACAGCGAGAAATTTCAGCATAAAATCAACGCAAAGAAAGCACAATGAAACGCTTAAGCCATATTCTTCTGCTGCTGGCGCTGCTGCTGCTTGTTCCGGCGTGTCGCCAGGCCAATTCGCAGACAACGATAGTACAAACCGTCGACGACCCGCAGCAATGGACACGCGACCTGCCGCTTCCGGCGCCGCTCAGCGACCGTCCTGAACAGATACTGACCCGCAAGGCCTACGTGGTATCGTACAACAAGGACACACGCCAGCCCAATTGGGTAGCGTGGCGGCTCACGGCAGCTCACACCGACGGACCTGTTCCGCGGCCGATGACAGCCTGGCACGACGACAAAGAAGTACCGCAGCCAAGGGCCTACTACCAGGACTATCGTGGCACCAGCTGGGATAGAGGACATATGTGTCCGGCTGGCGACAACAAATGGGACTCTACAGCGATGTACGAGAGTTTCCTGATGACCAACGCCTGCCCACAGGACAAGGCCCTAAACAGCGGCATATGGAACCAGATAGAGATGGACTGCCGCCAGTGGGCACGACGCTACGGCGAAGTAGTCATCGTGTGCGGCCCTGTATTCCTCAACGGTGAGCACGACTCCATCGGTGAGCACTGCATTCCGGTGCCCGATGCGTTCTTCAAGGTCATTGCCGACCTTAACCCCGAGCACCCCAAGGGCATAGGTTATATCTGCCGCAACAACGAAGGTCAAAAGAAACGTGACATATATACCAACTCAATCAGCGAGGTAGAACGCATTACCGGCATCACATTCTTTCCCGACCTGCCCGAAACGCTTCGCGCTTCTGTCAAGGACAACAAAGGACAATTCTAATCGTATTTTTACACTATAATTATAATGCTCCCCGACAGACCTGTCAGGGAGCATTATAATGTCATAGAGACAGAATCTCTGTTTAATTATATGCGTGTATACCGCCGAGGATAAAGTTTACTCCAAAGTAGGTAATAACGACGCTCAGGAATGCCAACACGCAATAGATGTGGAACTTTGCAGGACGGCTGTCGTCAGCTAAATGCAACAGCGGATAAATATAAAGCATCAAAGTGATAAGAGCCCAGACCTCTTTGGGGTCCCACGCCCAGTAGCGTCCCCAGGAAATGTTTGCCCAGAGCGCACCGATCACTATACCTATAGCAAGCAAAGCCGCTGCCGGATAAAGCATCAGCAGACTGACACGCTTCATTTCTGCCATACGGCTACGTGCGAACAACGCTGCCACTCCGTTAAGCATAATAAAGAAAAACAGTGCATACGACATCATTATCACCGTAACGTGAAGTGTCAGCAATGGCGAGCTTAGTACAGGCATCAAGTGTGTCACAGGCGGATTACTTCCACTCATCATTGCCACCAACAGACAGAACCCCATTGCAAGCAGACCTATTGACGGCGCCATCAGATAGCGTCGCGATGCCGCAACAGCTATCACTCCCGCCACAATTGCCATAAGATTCATACTGTCAAACCCTCCGGCCATTGGAATATGGTTGCCTGCAATCCAACGCAACGTGAATATAAGCAACAGGAAAACAGTTATACACAAGACAATGGCCAAAGGCATCCAGTCAATACCCTTTTTATGATTCGAGGTGCGGAATATAGCCAACGCAAAGAAAACAAGTCCCAACGTAATAGTCATCATCGCCAGCCATTTACCAGTAGTCAAATGGTTATAAAGGCGTTCAGCCTTGAATTGAGCCTTCGTCGGCAATATGTCGGAGGCATTCTTGCGCTGATACTCCGCCGTTTTCTCAAACACCTTTTCCAAGGCTGCATAGTCACCCTTGACTACCAATTCCTGACAATAGCTCAACTGTTTGCGAATAAAGATATACTCATCGTCAGGCGTATAGAGCGGCAAATCATCGTTCTGGCCAAACCAACTAACGCCACCCGTACTGTCCGCCACGGGGAACATCTTGACAAACTTGCCACCCACAAGCATCTGCACCAAGTTGTATTTCTCGCTTGCGGCACGCATTGTTTTAGACTTCTGCATACCACCCATCGGCATTCCTGAAGGGCCGCCCATACCCATAGGCGAACTGAATGCATCCTGATGAGCAAAGAAGAGGCTATACGACACCTTGCTGTCATCAGTGCCAAGCAATTGATGCACATCGTCGCCCTTAATCTTAATCATCGGTTCATCTGCCCATTCACTGAAATAGAACAGCCAACCACTGAGAACCTGCTCGGGTGTTAAGCCTTCGTATCGTGCACTGCCGCAGAGTTTTGTAGTAAAGTCCTTGGCCAATGTCTGCAACGGACAAACACGGCCTTTATAAAGCACATACATCTGTCCCATTTTGTCGGCAGTGGCTTTTGGCAAAGTATTTGGCGCTGCAAGAGTTTGATTGACACCTGCAAATAGCAAAAGCCCAACAACCGCAGCACCCTTCACCAACCGACGGAATCGCGATCCTCTTGACGCAAAGAGCAGAATGATACCCACAGCCATAAGCAGGTAGCCCATATACGTAAACATAATACCCCAAGGGTCATAGGCCACGCTTAGCACCGAATTGCCCTCGTCGTCATAGTCCTCCTGATAGAAACGGTAACCTCCACGCTTGTATATGTTGTTCATTGATATATCGACCTTTTCTTCTTCCACCGTAATGTGACTGACAAAATCCATTGGAGACTTAGTGCCAGGATAAGGTACCACCTCAAAACGGTCAAGTGTCATTGCAAACGGAAGTTCGACATTCTGCCCATCATCTGTAGTATAGACATTTGTCTGCACACTTTGTTGCAGTTTGACACTGCCCAAACTACCAGTTGTCGCTGTCAGCAGTCCTCCCAAAAGGACGAACAGCACTGAAACATAGAGCAAAAACTTATAAAACTGTTTCCACATACGTTCCTTCACTATCGTCCAAACATCATATAGACCAACAAGTGACAGCAAGAGATAGAACCACCAGGCGCCATAGATATGGGCTGCAGTCCAGTCGTGACCATTAAACTTTTCCAAAACGGTGCCAGTGGCCAGTACAGCCACAACCGGCACCATAAGTAACAAATGTATGTTGATTTTCTTTCCCATACAGAATAAAAAAAAGGATGAAAGGCCCTTATAAACCTTTCATCCTAAAATGTTTAAACTTAAATTGCATCAATAAATTTGACCACAGCATCACGGTCGGACTTGCTAAGCTTACGGAACTTCTCAACAGTCCAACGAGCATCACTCTGCGGTGCACCGTGCCACATAATAGCCTCAATCACATTGCGTGCGCGGGCATCGTGCAGACGGTCGGCGTGTCCGCTGCACAGCGGAGCCAGACCGCGTCCCCACAGCGGCGTTGTACGGCACCATCCGGTACGGATATCGTTGACCATATACAAGCGGTGCTGGATAAAATCGCTATAGGGCCATATTTTCTGATGCGGGTAGCGTGGCAGACGGGCATCGGCTGTCTGGAAGAATCCAGTCGGATCGGTAAACTCATCATTGCCTGTGGTCCAACTGGGGCGGTGGCAGGTAGCACAACCCATATCACGGAACAGCTGACGTCCGCGCTGCACCTCCGGATCACTCAGATTACGTGCAGCAGGCACTGCCAGACCGCGGTGCCACACCATAAAATTCACGTAGTCTTTGTCACTCATTTCAGCAGGCAGAGTGTCACAGAGCAGATAGTTGCGGATGTCGGTGGCGGGGTCTCCCGTCTTGTTCCACTGCGGGAAATAGGTATAGAAGTTTGCCTGAACCTCAGGGTCATTGGCCGAAGCGTCGGCATAGATGCTTGGGGTAAGGCTCAGATAATGCTTGCGTTTATTGCTGCGAGTAACGTTGGTGATGTTCCAAATAGCATTGCTTCCTGGAGCATCCTGCAGCGGTCCGCGAGTCAAAGCATAAGTGAAACGTTTAGGATGGTTGGTGTTTCCGTAGTAGGCTGTCTGAGCCCAGTCGTTGCCTGCCCAGAAGGCAGGATTGAGGTCGGCACCGGCATCATATTCTTTCTGATACTGAGCCTTAAGCGAATCGTCGGGAATAGCGTCAATCAGACCTGTACCATAGATGCCGATGGTGGTCTCAAGACGGAAAGCCAGCTGGCCGTAAGGTGTAACAAGAGGTGCATAGAACGCATCCTGTGGAATATACACCTCAGGATAAATCAAACTATAGCTCTCGCCATCCTCAAACTTGTTGCCCCATTCATCAGTGTAGTTGAGCCACGAAATCTGAATCTTCTCCTCATCGATAGGAGCCTTGAAGGGCTGTACCGCCTTAGTCTGCGGCATACCCGCGACAGAAGGCTCATAACCATCTGTGGCACTGTTGTATACAACAAGTAGATAGCCGTTGGCCCAGTCATCGGCACGATAGCGCTCCATACGGCGACCGTGACCGTAGCCAGGATGACAGGTTTCGCAGCTCGAGCGCACATAGACAGGTCCCAAACCATTAAACGGCGGGTTGTTCTGCGTCACCGTATGTTCAAAGAACATCTCTCCATATTTGAACGCCGTGGCCATACCCGCGCGTTCGGTGGCTGGTGTAGGGTCTTCATAGGCTGAAGCCGATTGGTTGAAAGTGGTGCCGAGTTCACCGCCAGCCAAGGTCTCCTCGGCCACCCAAGAGGGTTGGCTGGGGTCGGAAGGAGTCGGCTCGATTGGATCATCTTTACACGAAGTAAATGCTGCCACAAGAAGCAACGACCCAATAATAAATAGATTACGATTGTTCATAAAAGTTGTTTTTAGTTAGTTGGATTAATAGATTCAGTTCTTTCTTACGGCTTCAATAACCTCATCGAGGGCCTCGCTCAGTTCAGCACAAGCCTCCACAGCCTCGCCGTTGGCAGGGTCGCTGTAATGGAGAGCAAATGGTGCCGGCATAGCCTGGATTTTAGCCAAAGCATTCTCAATCTTGGTCATAACCTTGGCGTCAAGGTCGGCGCTGATAGAGGACACATAACTATGCAGAGACTTACTGTTGTCGCGTTGGCCTTCAACGCCGCCCATCCACACATTCTGGATGCTACGGACATTGTTGGCAAAGTCCGTGATTGACATATAGCTATAGGGCGACTCAATGTAAGTCACATCCTCACCGTGCCAAGCGGAATAGATTTTGGAGCTACCCACTTCGTCTGCGATGTCGACACATCCCTGCAGGATAGCGATAAGGGCTGCGGTGCGTGTGCCGTAGGTGCTGCCGGCCTTGCCAGCGTTCTTCATATTCCAACCATAGCTGTTGCCACTTCCGGCCACATCATAGGCCATCTCAAGGTCGTCGAGCTTATCTATATGACTTTGAGGTGCATTGTCGCCCAACCAGCCTACCTCGAGTTGGTAGCAGCGGTTGCGCAAATCACCTGCCACAGCCACAACATAAATCCATTGGTCGGCAGTGATGTCGGCGACCTGCTTTGGCTGGCCATTGGCAAAGAGGATATACTCAATACCGTGGAAACCAAGCAGAGCATTACCCAGACGCTCTCCGGCCACAACATCACCGTCCTCGCCAGCGAGGTCTGCAATCATAGCAGGGCTGTTCATCAGGGTATTGAAAGCACTCTCGTCCAACGGCCACGAGTCGATGTGTGGGTCAATGCCAAAATCGCCGGCGGCACCAAAGAGAAACGCCTCGCTCTTTTCCCACCAGGCACGGGCATCAAGAAAAGTCTCGCAGGCTGTCTGCAGACCACTCTGCGAGGGGTTGGCTTTTAGAGCAGCCAACTGGTCGGCCAGATTCTCTGCAGCCTCTGCCAGAGCCGAATAGGTAGGAGCAACCGTATGGTCGACAAACTGGGTTGCGATAGCGGCGGCATTCTCGTCGCCATCGGCGTTGTTGACAGGCTTCTCGTCATCCTTGCAGGAAGTGAAAGCCATAGTTGTGACGGCAACAGCCGTCAGCATAGCAAGTTTAAAATAGTTTCTTTTCATCATTATGTAATTTTTAAATAATAATTAATTCTTGAAAAAGCCAGTCCACGTGACACCCACAGCCACAAAAGGCTCGCTGTTGAACTGCGACGCCAACAGACGCACGCCGCCTTCAGCCTTGATGGCAATCTCCGGCAGTGGACAATAGTTGATACCAGCCGAGACACATTGCCGTTCGGCCCACTCGACATCGGTCAGGCCCTCGGCCGGAACGAAGCTGTCGTAATGGTCGTAGCGACCGAAAAGATACAGTTTACCACGCGAGTTGCCCCAAGCCAACAGGTTGACGCCCGCCTCTATGCCGGCATCCCAAGCGACCTCGCCGACGGTTGTATGCGGATAGGGATTGCCTGTCATTGTGGTCTGATTCTTGTTACGGCTCGAAATCAGAGCAGCATCACCCAGATGGCCATAGTCGGCATTGCCGCGCACCGTAAGCCAACGGTTACGATAGGCAAAATCAAATGCACCGATTATAACTGTGCCCTTGGCGCCGTAATAGCGCGATGTCTCACTGTAAACCGTTGTCGTTATGTCGTTCGAGAAGCTGTTGCCGACATATCCGCTCAAACTGAGGCGCAAACCGTCTATCCCTGTCCAGTCAACACGTACGGCACTGCTGATGCCGTTTGCCGGACGGAACTCGTAGGGCGATGCCGAGCCGTTGTGAACCCAGCCGGCATCATTGAAAAGGTTACTGTTGAGCGACGGCAGCAGTTGGACCTCGTAACGGAACGCCCCTGCCCTGCCCCACACACTGACACCGGTTTCGTGCCACGTACAAGGCATTATGGTATTCTCGCCTTCGGGACGATAGACACCAAAGAACATATTGGGCGTATGGTTATTGTTGGTCATACCGACAGGTACGACAATGTGTCCCGCGCGGATATTCAGGTGCTTGCCAAAACTCTTCTGCACCCAGAACTGCTCAAGGGCCACCTCTCCGCCGCGTTCAATCTCCTGCTCAAACTCGCCGGTCTCCTCGGTTTCCTTTTCCACAGCGGCCTCCACGCCACCGTGTTCAAACTCAATCTCAGTACCCACCGACCATCCACGACCGAAATCGTATCCTAACATAATGACTGCGTGTGGGATATCAACACGGCCGTAGCCTGGAGCATCCTTATAGCGGTCGGCGTGTGAGTAGCGGAACACATTGTCGCTATAGAAATGGTGACTGTACACAGCCTCGCCGTAACCACCGATAGTGAGGCGCGATTTATGCGCCGTTGTGTCGTTTTGAGCAAAAACAGACTTGCCCGGGCACAGCATAAAAGCAGCACAAACAACTGATAATAAAACTTTTCTATTCATTTATCCACATTATTCTTCAAGTGCAAAATTCCTTACTCTTTAAAATGTAGACAATCACTAAAAATAGTGATTATGGCACAATCGTTAGTTATTTCAAGTGATTTCACACTTATAAGTGATATCAGCTGCAGAGCTCGTTGTCGCCGTCCCACTGATAAATATCGTCCCAGATGGACCAGTCCTTGATCTTGATGCGGTCGCTGATGTTGCACTCGGCGTATTCTTCAAGCATCCGCTCGTAGGTCTGCTTGACTTCACTGACGTTGAAGAGCGGAACGAGACGGGTGTCCTGTGCGGCACGCTGGCGACAGCGTCGGAAAAGACGTCTGAACTGGACAAGATTGCTGTGGTACCAGCTTGTGCAGCGATGGTTAATCCACCAGCGATTGACCTCGAACAAGATGGTGGCGGAATAGAGCAGCACCTTGTATGCCTCAACGTGCAAGCCCATTTCCCAGAGTTCGTCGCTGTAAAGTTCATATTCCCGGCTTATGCATCGGCAATAGTGTTCCGGTCCCAGTGGAGCCTCCTTGTTTATCCATTTGTATATTTCAAGGCGTTTAAGATGTTCCTGCTCAGCAAGGTACATCATCGAAGGATGCAGATGCGTCTCCTTGCCGTTGCTCCAGGCAAGCATCACTTTGGTTTTACGGTTGCCGGAAACGTTTTCGTTCGGGGTGTTGTTTTCGTTTTCGTTTTGGTTTTTGTTTTGACTCATATTCTTGAACGTTTAAAGGTTAGACAAAAGTTTGACGAGACACCGGGCCGCTCGTGGCTTTTGCTAAATGGTGAAGTATGTCAAAGACCTCGGTTGCCAGCCGTTGACGAAGGCATAAAACAAGCCTTCCAACGGACGCTTCGGGCGACCCGACGAATACTCACAAGAGGTTCAAGAATTTGATTTAAAGGAATTTAGAGCATAATTGCCATCACTGATTGATAGTGCAAAGATACGAACATTTCTGAAACTGCAACAAAAACAATAAAAAATACAATAAAAAACGACGGCATTCGTTAATAAAGCACTATGAAGCAACAACATATTATTCGCAAAGTTTTGGTTGCGGCTTTGCTGGCGACGGTGTGTATGCCAGTGGTCAATGCGCAACAGACAAGGCAGCAGCGGCTGCGTCAACATCTTTACTATCTAGCCAGCGACAGCCTCGAGGGGCGGCTGGCGGGCAGCGTGGGCGGCGCCAAAGCACGCCAATACATCCTCAACCAATACAAGGAGATTGGGTTGCAGCCCTACAGCGGCAACGGAATCTATCCATTCAGGCCCAGCCAGCAGATATCCTCCCAAATGTTAGGCAAGGACAGCCTCAACAACATCATTATGATAATTCCCGGCATCGACCCGCAGCTGAAGAACGAATACATCGTGCTCGGTGCACACTACGACCACGTGGGCATAAAGGGCGGCAAGGTATATAACGGTGCCGACGACAATGCCTCGGGCAGCACCGCGCTGATAGAGATTGCCCGCGAGCTGTATGCCCATCGCAGCGAGCTGAAGCGAAGCGTGATAATCGCCGCATTCGACGGCGAGGAAGAGGGCTTGTTCGGCTCGAAAGAGATGGTCAAAATGCTGGGCAAGGACATAGACAAGGTGAAGGTTATGCTGAGCATCGATATGGTAGGCTGGCTGAGCGCCAACGATGCACTGATAATAGAGGGCTCCTCAACCCTCAAAGGCGGCAAGGAGACGCTGCAGCAGTTGGGCGAAGAGCAAGGAATGCGACTGAAGCTCAAGACATTCGAGCGCTCGGTTATGACCGCCACCGACACCGAACCCTTCGCCAAACAAGGTCAACGCCCCACGCTGGCTGTGACGACGGGCCTCAAGTCGCCCTATCATAAGCCCGAGGACGATGCCGACCTTATCGACTATGAAGGTATGGACCGTATCTGCACCTACGTCAGCGAGTTGACGCTGCGCTGGGCTACCGACCGCGCACCGCTCGAGCCCAGCGGCAAAGTGGCACCCAAACACAGCAACCACCTGCGTCCGTTCGAGATAGGTCCCGCCATCGGACTGGGCTCGGCAGGATTCCGCTACCCCGGCTCGGCATTTTACGGGAAAAACAGCATTGAAGGCCACGCAGGAATAGACTGCCGGCTGAACCACAATCTGTGGACGCTGCAAGGCGAAGCCCTGTTCAACGCCGCAGTGATGCCCAAGCCCGACTTCGACGGCACATTGGCCGACGCCTTCGACGACTTCAGCCGCGAGACACAAATGGGGCTGTTTGTGCCCGTCACGCTGATATATAATTTCACCACAAAAGGAGACTTCTATTTCGGTGCCGGCGCCAACTACCGCCTTCTGCTGAACCACACGGCAGAGTATCACAACAACCTGTGGGGTGTGCACTGCGTCATAGGTTTCAGAATTGGTCAGTTAGGGCTGTCGCTGAAGGTGCTGCGGCAATTGACGCCTTATTACATCGATGGCACAAAGCCCAAGACAACATCCGTGCAGAGTTGGTTCACCATAAGCTATATGTTATGAACAAAGGAGCGATTTGGGCGTTGATATGCGCCCTGCTGTGGACAGCCGGAATGCTATACTTCGACTGGAAGAAGAAAAAGAAGTAGCACCAACCGTCAGGCCGCTGCTTCCTGAACCACTGATTATCAATCCATTCATCCCTCATCCAACAGGGACGTGATGCCGCATTACCCGACACCCCGTCAAAGGCAAATTATAACTATCTCAAGACCAAACCTTCAAGAGACCAACTCCGGTCGTTGTACAATATATGTACAATACTTGTACAATATATGTACAATTGTAAACGTACAAATATTGTACAAGTATTGTACATATATTGTACAACGACCGGAGTTGGTACGGCTTTTAGGCGACGAAAACAGCAAGAAGGAACGAATGGGCAACAAGGACCGCATTCGCGCGTGAGCTCCTAACGATTTTTTTAATATACGACGAAGTTCGTAAGGTTGCGACAGAGCTGGAACTGGTATAAAACAAGGGGATGCCTGAATTCAGGCATCCCCTTGATTTTTGAATTATTATCTTTATTTCAAGTTCTTGAGAATCTGCAGAGTGAGGTCCCAGAACATCTGGACGGTCTTTATCTCGATGCGCTCGTCGGGGCTGTGGACGCCGCGCAGGGTCGGGCCGTAGCTAATCATATCCATCTTGGGGTACTTCTCGCCGATAAGTCCACATTCCAGTCCGGCGTGGATGGCGCGCACGATGGGTTTGTGGCCATACATCGACTTGTAGGTGTCGACACCCACCTTCAGCACACGGCTGGCAGGATTGGGCGTCCAGCCGGGGTAGCCGTCGCCGTGGCTTACGTGGGCACCAATCATACGGAAGGTAGCCTCAATCTTCTGTGCGGCAGCGTGCTTGGCGCTCTCTACGCTGCTGCGCTGGCTGGTGGCGATGTGAATCTGTCGGTCGTCCATCTTGACGGAGGCCAGGTTGGTCGACGTCTCGACGAAGTTGGGTATCTCGCGGCTCATCGCCAGTACGCCGTGGGCGCAGGCAAACAGGGCGTTGAGCAGGTTGTACTGCGTGTCGCGGTCTATCAGCAGCTGGGGCATTTCGATAGGAGTCAGCTCGACTTTCAGATCGGGCTCGGTGCTGCGGAACTCGAAGGTTAGGTTGTCGCGGAACGTGTCGACCATCTGACGGAACTGGGCGTCGAACTCTTTGGCTACCACGATATCTGCCCAGGCTTCGCGAGCTATGGCGTTGCGCAGGTTGCCGCCGTCGATGCGGGCCAAGCCTATTTTGCACTTGTCGGTGGCGTTCCAAAGTATGCGCGTCAGCATCTTGTTGGCGTTACCGAGACCTTTGTTTATGTCGTCGCCGCTGTGACCGCCCTTCAGTCCGCTGACCTTGACGCGGTAGGCCACCTCGCCTGCCGGACAGTAGCGCGTGGTGTAGTCTATGGCCACCGTGGTGTCGATGCCGCCGGCACAGCCAATGCAGAACTCGCCTTCGTCCTCATCGTCGAAGTTGAGCAGGATGTCGCTTTTGAGCCACTCGGTCGAGAGACCGCCGGCACCGGTGAGGCCTGTCTCTTCGTCGACGGTGAAAAGAGCCTCGAGCGGACCGTGCTCAATGGAGTCGTCGTCGAGGATGGCCAGTATCGCAGCCACTCCGATACCGTCGTCAGCGCCAAGCGTTGTGCCGTCGGCGGTGAGCCACTCGCCGTCGAGCACGGGCTGGATGGCATCCTTGAGGAAGTCGAACTGCTTGTCGCCGTTCTTCTCGCACACCATATCCATATGGGCCTGCAGGCAGACGCCCTGCGAGTGCTCGTAGCCTTTGGAAGCGGGCTTGCGTATCAACACGTTGCCAAGCTCGTCGCTAAGTGTTTCAAAATTATGGTCTTTACCGAATTTCTGTAGATAGGCCGAGATTTTCTCCTCGTGCTTCGAGGGACGGGGAATCTGCATTATCTCGCCAAAATAGCGCCACACTGCGGCAGGTTTCAATTGTGAAAGCATAGTATTACGATTTATTGTGTTTTTCAAATATGTATCGGTTATAACGAGCAAATCTACAATTTGTTGTAAAAAAAGTTAAATTTAACATATCGCATACTTAACGATAATATGGGCTATGTCGCGTCTCTATACCGTAAAAAATAACTTTCACTGGATAAAAAGCAACTGTAAATCAAATAAGTTGAGTACCTTTGCACCACAAAACACTAAACATCCAATTATCAAAAACTCAAAGCAATGGAAGAAAACAGTACACTAAACCAGGAAGCTATGCGGCTTCTTGACGAGGCTGCTTTTACCTCGTCCAAAATCAAGAAAAGAGAACGTAAAGACGGCGTTGTAAGCGAGGAGAATATGTATCCCGCGTCGAAGGCCGAGACCGAAAGGATGGCATCGCTGCTGCGCCAGGCGGAGCAGGTGGCAGAAGACCCGAACGACGAGGCGTTCCGCAGCAAATACGAGCAGTTGAACGACATCGTCCAGTGGTCGAACCAGCGTCACCGCACCTGGTCGTGGGGACTTATAGCCGGAGCACTGGTATGCGCACTCCTGCTGCTCATTGCCCGCAATTCGGACAAGAAGGACGCAGAGCAGCGCAAAGCCAACGTAGCGCAGGTGGAGGCGTGGACGCCGTGCGACACCACCATCACTTGGGAGAGTTCGGCCGAGAAGTCGGACTACAACAGCTGCCGCACCAACGCCAACAACTGGAAGGCCTATCGCCTGGCAGAATACAAATTCAAACATCTGGATAACCTGAAACAAATCGAGATTTACCAGCAAAAGGCCGACACCGCTTCGACACAGAAGGCGAAGGACAGCTACCTGAAATGTGTAAAAGACTACCAAGAGAAATCGGTCAAAAACCGCGCACGCTTCGACAGCATTGCGGCGATGAACTATGAGCAGGTGAAACAGGACGCCCTCAACTATCACAACGACAGAGTCGAGTCGGCCAATTCGAGCGCCGGCTCGAAGGTGGGATTCATCATCTTCCTCATAGTCCTGATTGCCCTCTATATCTGGACGGGCTATCCCAACGGCTACGAGCTGACCCGCACACGCACACGCGACAAGATTCTGGGTTGGGTCCGAAAAGTCAGCTTCTGGCTGGCCGGCGTATTCTTCGGCACGGGCCTGCTGATGCAACTCTTTGCTCCCGATAATCTTGTGGAATATGTATACAACAACGGCCGTCGCGAGACCCGCCGCGAAGCCGACGTCGCAGGCACCGCGTCGAACGTAATGATAAAATTCATCCTGATGGCCATCGGATTGTTCATATTCTGTTTTATATCTATATTTCTTATGCTTGTAGAGACCATCGGCGGTCTGCGCAGCACCATTGCCACCACCTTCGGCGGCAAGAAGAGTGCACCGGCTCAGCAGGAGGTCATCACCGAAGCATAACAATCTCAAAAACATACAATCTGGATTAAACAAAGGGCAATATTTTGCCCTTTTTCTTATACATATTATAATAATTTCGTATCTTTGCAAACGATTATCCAACGCCCTGCAGAGGCAATTAACTGAACATCAATACATTTATCAAACAACAATGATTGGACTTTTAGGAAGCGGCAGCTGGGCTACCGCGATAGTAAAGATACTGCTCGAGAAGCAGGACCGCCACATCAACTGGTGGGTACGCGAGGAAGATTCCATACCCGTGTTGCTTGAAGAGAAGCACAACCCGCTGTACCTCAGCGAAGCATATATCGACACAACACGCACCAACATAAGCAGCGACATCCGCGAAGTGGTGGAGAAAAGCGACGACATCTACCTCGTAATACCGTCGGCTTTCGTCGACAAGGCCCTGAAGTCCGTACCCCGCGAGGTGCTGCGCCAGAAGCGCATCATATCGGCAGTCAAAGGCATTGTGCCAGAGTATACTACCATCATTACCGAGTATCTGCGCGAGCAGATAGGGATGGACTACGAACAGCTATGCATCGTCAGCGGACCTTCGCACGCCGAGGAGACCGCCCGTCAGCGCCTCACCTACCTTGCTGTGGCCTCGACCAACAGGAACTTCGCCGAAGAGGTGCGCCAACAGATTGACTGCCACTACATCAAGACAGCCTACTCGACCGATATGACCGGCATCGAGTGCGCCGCTGTGCTGAAGAACATCTACGCCATCGCCGCAGGTATGTGTCGTGGACTCGGTTACGGCGACAATATCATTGCCGTACTCATTTCCAACGCCTTGCAGGAGATGACCGACTTTATGCAGCACATCTCGCCGATGATAGGCAACGGCGACTTCACGGCCGACGGACGCCTGCGCCAGTTCGAGAGCTTCGCCTATCTGGGCGACCTGCTTGTGACAAGTTACTCGCAGTTCAGCCGCAACCGCACATTCGGCAATATGGTGGGCTACGGCTACAGCATCAAAGGTGCCCAGCTCGAGATGAAGATGGTCGCCGAAGGCTACTATGCCGTAAAAGGCGTAAAGAAAATACTGCAGGAGCTCGACCTGCAGATGCCTATCGTCGATGCCGTCTACGCCGTGCTCTACGAGCGCAAATCGCCCGCAAAACAGATGAAAAAAGTACTGGAAAATCTCAAATAAACCACCCTCCGCATCCACAAAACGACCCGTCGACGCGGACTTCACCACTCCGAGATATTACCAGCATTTATTCACAATATCAGCAAATTAACAGCATCGATACAAAAATATTTGCGAAATATATACGCAGATTCTATTTTTTATAGTACTTTTGCAAAACATTTATTAACCCTAAAAAACTAAAGAAAAATGGCTTACAAGATCACTGACGTATGCGTTGCTTGCGGTACCTGCATTGGCGAGTGCCCCGTTGGAGCTATCTCCGAAGGCGACATCTACAAGATTGACGAGAACGCTTGCGCAAGCTGCGGCACCTGCGCTGACGCTTGCCCGACCGGCGCTATCGTTGAGGCATAATCGTTTGCTGAACCGATTAATAAGAGGATGCTACGCCTGCGCGAAGCATCCTCTTTATTGTTTGCCTGACTTATAATTCAGAATTCTAAACTCACAATTCATCAATGATACAACTTCAATACATAAAAGAGAACCGCGACGAGTGCATCGAGCGGCTCAAAATAAAGAACGTCGCCGATGTGGAGCAGCGCATCGACGAGATAATTTCACTTGACGAGCAACGCCGCTCACTGCAGCAGAAAAGCGACGCTGTGAAAGCCGAGCAGAACGCCATCGCCAAAGAGATTGGTATGCTCTTCAAGCAAGGCAAGCGCGACGAAGCCGAAGCCAAGAAAGCACGCACCGCCGAGCTGAAAAGCGACGAGAAGCAGCTTGCCGACCAGATGAGCGCCGTAGAGCAGGAGCTCAACACCAAGCTCATCTCGCTGCCCAACACACCGCACCTGAGCGTGCCCAAGGGCAAGTCGGCAGACGACAATCTCGAAGTGGGCCGCTTCGGAACGATGCCCGACCTGGGCGCCGATGCATTGCCCCACTGGGAGCTCTGCGCCAAATACGACCTCGTCGACTTCGAGCTGGGCAACAAAATCACCGGTGCCGGCTTCCCCGTCTACAAAGGCAAGGGTGCCCGCCTGCAGCGTGCCCTCATCAACTTCTTCCTCAACAGCGCAGCCGACGCAGGCTACACTGAAATCCAGCCGCCGCTGATGGTCAACGAAGCCTCAGGCCTCGGCACAGGCCAGCTGCCCGACAAGGAAGGCCAGATGTACGCCATACCGCTCGACGGTTACTATATGATACCCACCGCCGAGGTGCCCATCACCAACATCTACCGCGGCGAGATAGTCAGCGCCGACCAGTTCCCCATCCGTCACGCAGGCTACAGCGAATGCTTCCGCCGCGAGGCAGGCAGCTACGGCAAAGACGTGCGAGGCCTAAACCGTCTGCACGAGTTCTCGAAGGTGGAAATCGTGGTCATCGAACACCCCGACCGCAGCTACGAGCGCCTCGAGGAAATGAAGAAACACGTAGGCGGCCTGCTCGACCGTCTGGGGCTCCCCTACCGCATACTGAAGCTCTGCGGAGGCGACATCAGCTTCACCTCGGCAATGACCTTCGACTTCGAGGTGTGGAGCGCCGCACAGCAGCGCTGGCTCGAGGTAAGCTCGGTTAGCAACTTCGAGTCCTTCCAGGCCAACCGTATGAAACTGCGTTTCAAAGACGAGAACGGCAAGACGCGCCTCTGCCACACCCTCAACGGCAGCGCACTGGCCCTGCCCCGCATCGTGGCCGCACTGCTCGAGAACAACCAGACGCCCGACGGCATCACGATGCCCGAATGCCTGCGCCCCTACTTAGGTTTCGACAAGATTTCGTAATAACAATACGCTCTGAAACTTGGCATCTGACAGCGGCAACGGCACTTACTTCACGCAAGGCTCACACACCTATCGTCTATTGGGCGAATCCGGTTTGGTCGAAGACGAAGAAGGCAATATCCTCAATGCCTCCGACCTCTCCGACCCATATTCACCCCAAGAACAGCCCTCATCAAAAACAGGCAAAGTCTCCAGTACTGACTGGATGCAACCCTCACCCGGCAAGACAGCTCCCTCCCTTTGGGACTACGACCCACGATACTGCGGGCCCGACCCCTACGCCTGGCTGGAGGAGATGTCGAAGAAAGAGAAAGAACCCGCACCTCCCAGCCAAGAAAGGAGCCAAGTCAACCAAGAGGAGGAACCAAATGCAGCCACAGCCGCAACCACAGCCACGGCCACAACCATATCCACTCCTCCATCCACTGCTGACAATTCCGAGTCGGAGCCCAAACCACAAGTAAAAATCCACCTCACCAAAGGCACCATCGTCTTTCTTGTCATTGGAACCGTTGCCCTCGTCGCCTATTTCGTTTCCCTCATCATCACACTCGTCGAACAGATTGCCCGACTGTTTTAGGCAATACCAACTCCTGCTCAGACAACCACAAATCAAGAGGAGCCCGCCGTATGGCAGGCTCCTCTTTTTTGTATCTATATCAGCCGTCCTCTTACTCCTTTTCTGCTTTCTTTGCGGCCTTCTCGGCGGCCTTGCGCTCCTTCTCGGCCTGCTTCTCAGCGGCCTGACGCTCTTTCAACGCCTTCTTCTCGGCGGCAGCCTTTTCCTTGGCAGCCTTATTCTCGGCAGCTATGCGCTCCTTCTCGGCCTTTTCCACAGCCTTGCGTTCAGCCTCGGCAGCCTTGCGTTCCTCTTTGGTCATATTCTTCTCGGCCTCTTTCGCACGGGCCTTCTGAGCATTCATTTCCTCCTTCTGGCGGGCTTTGGCTTCCTTGGCGGCCTGCTTGTCGGCAGCTGTGGCGTCCTTTTTCTTAGCCTTGCTTTCGGTCGGTTTCGAGGCCTTCTCAGACTTCTTGTCCTTGGCGGTGCTCTTGGCCTTCTTTTCGGGCTTGGCGGCAGCCGGCTTCACATCTTTGTGGTAGGTAAGCTCACGCAGAGCGGCATTGTCGAACACACCGTCCTGGAACTGCAGGCGGACGGTCCAGTTCTGCTGCTCGTCGTAAACATATTCGAACGTGTAGACCACTGTGCCGTAGGCCCTTTCGATGGTCATCTTGGTGCAGTCGCCCTGTTCGTTGTTCTCATAGGTATAGGTCTCGTCGGCGGCCTTGCCGTGGACAGTCTTCTTGGTGAGGAAACCGCGATTGTCGTAGGTGTATTTGACGGTACTGACATTCTTCTCGCCCGACGAATAGTCGGTCACCTTCTCGCTCACCAACATATTGTTGTTGTTATACTTATACTCGCACACCTTGGCCGGCAGACTGTCGACATAGTAGTAGCTCGAGGTGAGCACCAGCCCGTCGTCGGTCAGCTCCTGACGGCACTTGAGGTCGAACGGGTAGCTGTTGGTATAGGGCGTCGTGTTCAGGTCGGCCTTGGCCAGGTCGACCGAAGGGTTGTAGTCCTTAGTCTCGGCAAAGACGTTGATATCGGCATTGTTGCCGTTATATCTGGCTTCGACCTTGTAGCCCTCGCCCACGAACGACGCGAGCAGGCCGTTGGCAGCATAGGTGCAGCGTGTCGTCTTGCCCTGCTTGCCCTGATGGGTGTAGGTGATGGTCAGCATACGGCCAGCGGGGTTGAAGGTGACGATGCGTCCGTTGTCCTCGCGCAGAACGCTGCGCAGATCCTTGACGAACCACTTGCGTTCGGGCCAGTCCTCGCGGAAGTAGTCCTTGCGCAGCAGAATGTCCTCGTCCATCGACGCCACATTGCCGCGCAGACCCATCTGCTGGCGGTCCATACGCAGGTTAACTATATCCTGCGCACTGGCGCAGAGAGAGATGCAAAATGCTATAACAGTGAGATATAGAGCTTTTTTCATATCCAATTACGATATTTTTGGCGATGCAAAGATACAAAAAAAGTTGATAGTCGTAAAAAATAATTTACCGCCTGCGAGCCGTTTCCGCTCAGAAGGCCGAAAACGCCTGAAAAACGCCCATTGAAAACCAGCCTGTTACAAGACTATCTTCGTTCGTTGTCCAGTCGTTGTCCAGTTGTTGTCCAGTCGTTGTCCAGTCAATGACTGGACAACGACTGGACAACAACTGGACAACGACTGGACAACGAACGGTGTCGGTACGGCCTTTTGGCGATGGAAAAACGGGGCGTTTACGATTTTTTTATCAACAAAGGGCTGTATGTCGATTTTTTTTTGTACTTTTGCAGTTTGATTTGAAATTGTAAAACAAGCACGATATGTACGACAAAGAACGCGGGCTCTACATTGCCCACTGCGCCTCGGGCGACCTCACAATCAATGGTAAAATGGCTAACCGCCACGGACTTATAGCCGGCGCCACGGGCACTGGCAAGACCGTCACGCTGCAGGTGATGGCCGAGACCTTCAGCCAGGCCGGAGTGCCTTGCTTTATGGCCGATATGAAAGGCGATTTGAGCGGCTTCAGCAAGGCTGGCGCAATGAGCGGCTTCATCGAGAAACGCAAAGGCGAGTTCGGCATCGAAAACCCCGTGTTCGAGGGCTGCCCCGTGCGGTTCTACGACGTGTTCGGCGAGCAAGGCCACCCCATCCGCGCCACCATATCGCAGATGGGTCCGCAGCTGCTGTCGCGACTGCTGGGCCTCAACGAGACGCAGGACGGCGTGCTCAACATCGTGTTCCGCATCGCCGACGAAAAAGGCCTTTTGATACTCGATCTCAAGGACTTGCGGTCAACGCTCGACTACGTGTCGAAGCACGCCAAGGAGTATACCACCAAATACGGCAACATCTCGTCGGCCACCGTCGGAGCCATACAGCGTTCGCTGCTACAGCTTGAAAACCAAGGCGCCAACCAGTTCTTTGGCGAGCCCTCGTTCGACATTCACGACTTGCTGGCCACCGAGGGAGGCAAGGGCGTGATGAGCGTTCTGGCCGCCGACCGCCTTATGATGCAGCCTAAGTTGTACAGCACCTTCCTGCTGTGGCTCATCTCGGAGCTTTACTCCACCCTGCCCGAAGTGGGCGATCAGGAGCTGCCGAAGCTGGTGTTCTTCTTCGACGAGGCGCATATGCTCTTCGAGGACACATCGAAGGCGCTGGTCGACAAGATTGAGCAGGTAATCCGACTGATACGTAGCAAGGGCGTTGGCATCTACTTCATCAGCCAGCTGCCCACCGACATACCCGACAACATACTGGGTCAGCTCGGCAACCGCGTGCAGCACGCACTGCGCGCTTACACGCCGCGCGACCAGAAGGCCGTCAAGGTGGCCGCCGAGACCTTCCGCGCAAACCCCGACTTCAAGACCGAAGAGGCAATAACGACACTTGAGACCGGCGAGGCGCTGGTGAGCTTCCTCGACGAGAAGGGCGCACCGGGCATCGTGCAGCGCGCAAAGGTGCTCTTCCCGCTGTCGCAGATAGGAGCCATCAGCGAGGGCGAGCGCCGCGACATAATGAGCCGCAGCGCCATCGGGCACAAGTACGACCAGATGATTGACCGCGAAAGCGCCTACGAGATGCTTATGGCCGAGAGCGAAAGCCTGCCGGCCGAAACGGAGGACGCCAAGCCCGCCAAAGCTGAGAAGGGCAGCAAGAAGAAACAGGGCATACTGCAGAAAGTGCTGAAAGCCATACTGACAGCCGTCACCGCCACGCTGGGCACCATCGTCGGCAGCGCGGCAAGCGACGCCATAAGCGGCAAGAAGACCAAGAAGAAAACCTCGGCCGGCCAGCGCATCGTCAAGAACAGCACCTCGGCCGCCACACGTACCATCACCCGCGAACTGACCCGCGACATACTCGGAAATTTGATTAAAAAATAAGGATATGAAACACACATCACTTTGGATTATTCTCGGCATCATCGCCGTGATAGTTGTCTGGGCCGTCAGCGCCAACAACAAAATGATTACCAAGCAGGAGAACGTCAACGACAAATGGGGCAACGTGCAGTCGGACTACCAGCGCCGCAAAGACCTCGTCGAGCAAGCCATCAACGTGGTGAAAGGTGCCGGCAACTACGAGCAGGGCACACTCGAGGCTGTCATCAAGGCCCGCAACAATGCGCCGCAGCTTGACGCCAACGACCTGAGCGAGGAGAACATAGCCAAGTTCCAGGCCGCCTACGACAAGATGGCACAGGAGATGACCCGCGCCATCAACGTCACGGTGGAGCGCTATCCCGAACTGACCGCCACGAAGAACTATCAGGAGTTCCAGGCGCAGATTGAGGGCTGCGAGAACCGTATCAACATATCGCGCAAGGAGTTCAACGAATCTGTGCGTGAATACAATACGATGATACGCCGCTTCCCCAACAGCATCATAGCCGGTATGTTCGGTCACGAGAAGAAGGGCTACTTCCAGGCTTCGGAAGGTGCAGAAGAGGCTCCGTCGACAGAAGCACTGCTATAAGCATTTCTGAATGAAGAGGCTCCTTTTCATACTCTTGACGTTCTGTGTCACGGCCTTCGCCGTGGCGCAGAGCGAATATGACGCCACGGGCTGGCTGCCCGCGAAGGGCGACCATCTTGTCTATGACTATTACGGCTTGCTGGATGCAGAGCAGACAGCCACACTCGAGGCGCGCCTGCTGGCCTTCAACGACAGCACGTCGAACCAGATAGTAGTGATGGTGACGCCCGGCTTCGGAGGGCGCGACATCTCGTCGTTTGCCTTCGAGGTGGGTCGCGAATGGGGCATCGGGCAGGAGAAGATGAACAACGGCGTCATCATCGTTGTCAAGCCCAAAGACGACACCGACGGTCAGGTAGAGATTGCCACAGGCAAAGGCCTTGAGGGTGCGCTGCCCGACATTTTCTGCAAGCGCATCATCGAAGACGAGATGATTCCCCACTTCCGCGAGAACGACTACTATGGCGGCATCGTCGCCGCACTCGACGTCATACTGCCCGTGTGCGCAGGCGAATACAGTTACGACAACTACAAGAAAGACAACGATGTAAATCCGATTGCAATGCTTGTAATATTTATTGTCGGCCTGGCGCTGTTTTTCTGGTTTGTTCATAAGCTCGACAAACTGTCGGGCGGCAGCGGCGGAGGCTTCACGGGAGGCGGCTTTTCGGGAGGTGGCTTTTCGGGAGGCCACACCCGTGTCGGCAGCTGGGGCGGCGGCTCGTTCGGCGGTGGCGGCAGCAGCGGAGGCTTCGGCGGTTTTGGAGGCGGCAGCTTCGGCGGCGGCGGCGCCAGCGGCAGATGGTAGAGCCCGCCTGACAAACCCCGCAAACGGCACTCAGATTATCAACAATTGTTGAAAAAAAATTGGACTTTTATCTTTTCCGACTGCAAAAATAGAGGTAATTTTGCAGTCGGAAATCTTTTGACACCCACAACAGTAAATAATACATAACAATATGAGATTCATAATCAATAGCCAATTATTCCTGAAGCACCTCAGCGCTTTGAGCGGCGTCATTTCGAACAATAACACTGTGCCCATCATCTCCTGCTTCCACCTGCACCTGGAGGATAATATGCTGACCATCAAGGCCACCGACCTCGAGACCACGATGGTGAGCCGTATTGAGCTCGAAAACGCACGCGTGGACGGCATCGACAGCATCGCCGTACCCGCCAAGCTGCTGCTTGATATGCTGAAATCGCTCGACGATGTGCCGCTGAACTTCGCCGTCGACGCAAGCAACTACAGCATCGAAATCAGTTCGGGCGAAGGCAAGTACAGTCTGGCTGGCCAAAACGCCGAGACTTTCCCCGCAATGCCTGAGATGAAAGAAACCGTGCAGACCTCGATGCCTGCATCAGTGCTTGTCAACGCTATCAACAAGACTGCCTTTGCTGCATCGACCGATGAGATGCGCCAACAGATGTCGGGTATTTTCTGCGAACTGACGCCTGAGAACGTAACTTTCGTGGCTACCGACGCCCACAAGCTGGTGCGCTACCGCCGCAACGACATCCACGCCGACGAGAGCGCCAGCTTCATACTGCCGCGCAAGCCTATCACTCTCGTAAAGAACATTCTGAGCAGCAACAAGGAAGAGTTTGATGTCACTATAGACTACAACAACACCAACGTCTTCTTCGCTTTCGACAACTTCCTCATTGTCTGCCGCCTTGTCGACGGCAAATACCCCAACTATGAGGCCGCCATACCCAAAGAGAACCCCAACAAGCTGACTATCGACCGCGTAACCTTCATCAACACCCTCAAGCGCGTCAGCCTCTTCGCCAACCAGTCGACCCACCAGGTGCGCTTGGCCATCAAAGAGCGTGAACTGGAGATATCGTCCGAAGACCTCGAGTTCTTGAACAAGGCCCACGAGACCATACCGTGCAGCTACGAAGGCGAACCGATGGAGATAGGCTTCAACGCCAAGTTCCTCACCGAGATGACCTCCAACCTTGACACCGAGCAGGTGCTGATGGAACTCTCGCACCCCAGCCGCGCCGGTATCCTCTTCCCGCTCACCGACAGCGAAGAGGCCAAAGGCGAAGACATACTGATGCTTGTTATGCCCGTGATGCTCTCCAACTGATAAGGCTTTAATAACCCAACATACACACTATCGAATCTTCTTTCTGTGAAAATCCCGCGGTACGCCGCGGGATTTTTTTATTGGACGCGGCATTGCCGAACCGTTACAAAGCACTTTCATTCAGTGCTTTCAGCAGTCACGCCGCCACAAGCGACACGCATATATATATTTTATCTGCCGATATGTCAAAAAAAATGCGTAATTTTGCAGCCGCTATGAGTAAGACAAAAACACAACGTCACGGCAAGATAAGACTCTGGGCTGGAAGGACATCCACCGTTTTCAGCATAATGCTGGTGCTGTTCGTCTTCGGCCTTCTTATGTTTGTGGAATACCATTCATACAGAGCCACAAACGACCTGCAGGAGCGCATCACCTATCAAGTAGACCTCAATGCCGAAACCACCGAGGAAGAGGCAATGGCCTTGAAGGATGAGCTGCTCACCCTCGAATATGTGAAAAGCGTGGACTACGTCTCGGCAGAAGAGGCGGCACGCCTGTTCTCAGACGAGCTGGAAGAGGACTTCCTGACACTGCTCGACAGCGTCAATCCCCTCTACCCCACCCTGATGGTGACACTGAAGGCCAGCAACAACCCATCGAAAATCACCAAACAGCGCAAACAATTCGAGAAAGAAGTCAACGAATACACCAACGTCGAGGGCGTCACCTACCACGCGACAATGCTCAACGACCTGAGCCAGATATTCTACAAACTCTCCTGGTTCCTCATCATCTTCGTTGTGCTGTTGCTTATCGTCTCGGTTGCACTGATTAGCACCACCATAAGGATAGCCATCTACTCCAACCGCAACACAATCAAGACAATGAGTATGGTCGGTGCCAAGATGGGCTTCATCACACGCCCCTTTCTGTGGCACAGCATCCTTTACGGTTTCCTCGGAGCAACCTTCGGCACCGTGCTGATGTATGCCGCCATATACGTGTTCAACAAGCAGTTCCACCTGGCGCTCTTCCACCCGCGCCACTTTATGGCCTACGCCATACTGGTGGCGGTAGTCTACGTTGTAGGCATAGCCATCTCATTCATTGCCACCTACTTCTCGGTGCATCGCCACATACGTAGCAAAAGTGAATATTGATAAATATAAATAGAAAACATAATGGACAACAAGAAAAAGAACAATACTATCAAGCCTGTCGCCGGTGCACAGAAAAGCGCCGCCCCCGAGCAATCGTCATTCGGATTTGCCTTTGGCCCAATGAACTACATCCTGCTTGGCGTAGGTATCGTGCTGCTCGGACTGGGATACATCCTCCTCAGCGGCGGTGGCAGCGACGACCCCAACGTATTCAACGCCGAGATGTTCAACACACACCGTATGGTTGTGGCGCCGCTTATGATAGTCGTCGGACTCGTTGTGGAAATCTGCGCCATAATGTTCCGTCCGAAAGAAAAGAAAGAAGAATAAACCAAACGTCCACTTTTGACTTGACCATCTGACGGCGCAACAGCAGTCCATAGTCAAAGTTCAAATCATTAATCTTTAACACAATGGATTGGATTCAAGCACTCGTCCTTGGCATCGTCCAAGGCCTTACAGAATATCTGCCCGTCAGCAGTAGCGGCCACCTGACGATAGGCTCCGCACTTTTCGGCGTCGACGGCGAGGCAAACCTCACGTTCAACATAGCCGTGCACGTAGCCACGGTGCTCAGCACCTGCTGCATCCTCTGGAAAGAGATAGTATGGATCTTCAAGGACCTCTTCGCCTTCAAGTGGAACGAGGGCACCAAGTACGCCCTCAACATCATTGTCTCGATGATACCTATCGGCATCGTCGGCGTATTGCTCAAGGACAAAGTCGAAGCCATCTTCAACCCCGAGACATCAGCCAGCATCTTCGGCAACTCGCTGTTCATCGTAGGCTGCTGCCTAATGCTTACAGCGCTGCTGCTAACCTTCTCATACTTCGCCAAGCCGCGTCAGAAAGAGCACATCACGCCGTGGAATGCCTTTGTGATAGGCATTGCCCAAGCCTGCGCCGTGCTGCCGGGTCTCTCGCGTTCCGGAAGCACCATCGCCACAGGACTGCTGCTGGGCAACAAGAAAGAACGTTTGGCGCAATTTTCGTTCCTGATGGTCATACCTCCCATCCTCGGCGAGGCACTGCTCGATATGAAAGACCTTATCGGAGGCGAAGCAGCAGCCGAGGGCGCATCGACAGCCATCGGCACACTGCCACTGATAGTGGGCTTCCTTGCCGCCTTTGTCGTAGGCTGTATGGCCTGCAAATGGATGATTGACATCGTCAAGAAAGGCAAACTCATCTGGTTTGCAATCTATTGCGCAGTGGTCAGCCTGCTGGTCATCATACTTCCCTACTTATTCTGACACGATGGCCGAGAAAGCCGGAATTGTCATCGCCGTCGACAAGCCACGCCAGTGGAGTTCCTTTCAGGTAGTCAACAAACTGAAATGGCATATCAAGCGCACCTTCGGGCTTAAGAAATTCAAGATAGGCCACGCCGGGACGCTCGATCCGCTTGCCAGCGGACTGCTGCTCGTATGCGTAGGCAACGCCACAAAGCAGATAGAGCAGCTGCAGGCAGGCATCAAAGAGTACAGCGGCACAATGGTGCTCGGCGCCACCACGCCCTGCTACGACCTGGAACAAGCCGTTGACCGCCTCTACCCCACCCGGCACATCACTGAAGAGCTGATTGAAAAGACCCGGCAGCAGTTTGTGGGCGACATCGAGCAGGTGCCACCGATGTTCTCGGCTGTCAAGGTAGACGGCCAGCGTGCCTATGTCTCCGCCCGCGACGGCGAAGCGGTAGCCATCGAGCCTAAGACGGTGACAATCTACAACTTCGCCATCACCGCTTTCCGCCAAGGCACACACCTCCAAAGCGAAATCGCCGAACCGACAACCGAGTGTCCACGCCCCTTGGCAAACGACTCGCAAAACTCAAGCCGCAATCCGCAGCTCTACCGCAACCCACAAGGCGAGGTGCCCGAGGGACTGCCGCAGATTGACTTCCGAATCACCTGCAGCAAAGGCACTTACATACGCAGCATTGCCCGCGACTTTGGCCTGGCACTGGGCAGCGGAGCCTTCCTCAGCGACCTGCGCCGCGAGCGGATAGGCGACTACACGCTGGCCGACGCCATCGGCATCGACGAGATAGAAAGTGCCATTAGCCCCGACAATCCCCGCTTCCAGTGCCTAAGTGAGCTTAAGCCCAAAAATTAACGCCCTTATTTACAACAAGCTAAAGCCTCGGCTCAAACAATGGTGCCGGAATAATGCTTCCGTCACAATGGCAACCAGTCTCCCTGTCCTTCAGCCGTATCAGGGCGCATTTTGGCAGGTACCAACACTGGTTGTTGTCCAGTCGTTGTCCAGTTGTTGTCCAGTTGTTGTCCAGTCAATGACTGGACAACAACTGGACAACAACTGGACAACGACTGGACAACGAACGGAGATGGCAGGGTGAAAATATGGTGTTTTACGGGCGAAAGGTGCTTGTTGGAAATGTTAAATGCCGTTAAACAGCCACGCTCAGTACAGTCCTGTATTTATGCATTTTACGTTTTAAAATCGAACAAAAATGTTAAAAAACTTGACAAACGGTTTAAAATTTCGTATCTTTGCAAAATTCGAGTCCTGAAAAACAACAATTCGATATGATAAATACCCTTTATTCCACAATGAAACTGTCGCAATTCAAGTTTAACCTTCCCAAGGACTTGATTGCCGAGAAACCTTCGAGACAACGCGACGAGGCCCGCCTGATGGTCATCGACCGCAAGACGCAGACCGTTGAGCACAAGCTCTTTAAAGACCTCATCAACTATGTAGACACCGACGACGTGGTGGTGGTGAACAACACAAAGGTGTTCCCTGCCCTGCTGAAAGGCGAGAAAGAGAAGACCGGAGCGCAAATCAACGTGTTCCTTCTCAGAGAGTTGAACCCTGAAACACGCCTTTGGGACGTTGTCGTAGACCCTGCTCGCAAGATCAGGATTGGCAACAAACTGTATTTCGGCGACAGCGACGCACTTGTGGCTGAAGTGATTGACAACACCACATCGCGTGGGCGTACCATCCGTTTCCTCTACGACGGCTCGCACGAGGAGTTTATCAAGATAATCAAAGGAATGGGCCAGACCCCGCTGCCCGACGACATCCGCGCCCTGCGCGACATTACCAACGAGGACAAGGAGCGCTACCAGACCATTTACGCCAAGGAAGAAGGCGCCGTGGCTGCCCCCGCCGCAGGCCTGCACATCAGCCGCGAGCTGATGAAGCGCTTCGAGATCAAAGACGTGAAGTGGGCAGAGCTTACGCTGCACGCCGGCATCGGCAACTTCAAGGCCATCGAGGTCGAGGACCTCAGCAAACACCGTATGGACTCGGAAGAAATGCACATCGGTGACGAGTGCTGCAATATGATCAACGAGGCAAAACGCACCGGACACAAGGTGTGCTGCATCGGCACCACGACAATGAAGGCTATTGAGACCGCCGTCACCATTCCCGGCAAGGTGAGTCCCTATGACGGATGGAGCAACAAGTTCATCTTCCCGCCCTACGACTTCACCATTGCAGATATGATGGTCACGAACTTCCATCCTTCGATGTCTTCGATGTTCATTATGGTTTCAGCTTTCGCAGGTCCCGAGTTCCTGATGCAGTGCTACCAGACAGCCATCAAGGAAAAGTATAAATGGGGCACCTACGGAGATGCAATGCTGATTTTGTAGAGGGAAGTGAGAAGGGAGTGAATGAGGAGTGGGTGAGGAGTGAATGAGGAGTGAAAGGGGAGTGAAAGGGACAATACGTATGCTTTGTTTCTTGTTATCTGTTTTCACTTCTATGATTGAAGGATTCCGAGCACTGTTTAAAGTATCAAAAACATCGATTTTATGACTCCATTGGCAGAACTGCTGCGTCCCACGACGCTGGACAACTACATAGGCCAACAGCATCTTGTAGGGCCAGGGGCCGTGCTTCGCACACTGATAGAGAGCGGCAAGATTCCGTCGATGATATTCTGGGGACCTCCAGGCATCGGCAAGACTACGCTGGCTATGATTATCAGCAACACTCTTGGACGGCCGTTCCACACGCTCAGCGCCATCAGCAGCGGCGTTAAGGAGGTGCGCGAGGTCATTGAGCAGGCCAAGCAGGAGGAGGGCTCGATACTGTTCATCGATGAGATTCACCGCTTCAACAAGTCGCAGCAGGATTCGCTGCTCGGAGCCGTGGAGCGCGGCACCATCACCCTGATAGGCGCCACTACCGAGAATCCTTCGTTCGAGGTCATTTCCGCTTTGCTTTCGCGCTGCCAGGTGTATATCCTCAAGGAGTTTGGCAAGGCCGAGATGGAACAGCTCATTGCAAGCGCCGTTGCACACTATGCATCGCAGGGGCGCAAAATCGATGTGCGCGAAAACGAAGCACTTCTGCGCATCAGCGGCGGCGATGCCCGCAAGCTGCTCAACGCCTTTGAGCTGGTGGTGAACCGCGACAGCGAGAATGATGTGGTTATCGACAACAGCAAGGTCGTCTCGGTCATCCAGCAGAACCTGGCCTTCTACGACCGCCAGGGCGAGATGCACTACGACATCATCAGCGCATTCATCAAGTCGATGCGCGGCAGCGACCCCAACGGAGCCGTCTATTGGCTGGCGCGGATGATTGAAGGCGGCGAGGATCCTGTCTTCATTGCCCGACGGATGCTGATTTTTGCCAGTGAGGACATCAGCAACGCCAACCCCAACGCCCTGCTTATGGCCAACGCCTGCTTCGAGGCTGTCACTAAGATAGGCTATCCTGAATGCCGCATAACTCTTTCGCAATGCGCCATCTACTTAGCCAACAGCGTTAAGAGCAACAGCACCTATATGGCCCTTGCCAATGCACAGCAGGCCATTCGTCGCACGGGCGACCTGCCTGTGCCGCTGCACATACGCAATGCGCCCACCAAGCTGATGAAGGACTTGGGCTACAGCGACGGCTACAAATATGCCCACGACTATGCCGGCAACTTTGCCGAACAGGAGTATCTGCCCGATGCACTGCGTGGCACAAAGTTCTACGAGCCTGGCGACAACGCGCGAGAGAACGAGACTCGCAAGTTGCTGCAATGGCGATGGAAAGGAAAATACGGGTATTAATCTGATGATTACCGACAAGAAAACATACAAGGAATATGTGTTTCAAGACCTCAAGGCATACGAGGTCGAGAAGCTTACACTATACAAGTGGTGCTGGATGGATTGCCTAAGATTCCAACTGAGGCTGAGGCGTATAGAATATCTCTACAACACTATGAACCGCAACCCATTGCGCAAGATAAGATGGTTTATACTCGAGACAATAAACCATCGGCTTGCAACGCGACTGGGCTTCTCAATTCCTAAAAATGTTTTCGGGCCCGGCCTATGCATTGTCCATTACGGAACGATAGTGGTGAATCCTGCCGCACGCATTGGTCGCAATTGCCGCATTCATCCTTCGACAAGCATAGGCGACTACGATGGCGTGCCGACTCTTGGCGACTATGTGTATATCGGTCCAGGAGCAAAGCTGTTTGGCAACATAACCATCGGCGACAATGTGGCAATAGGTGCCAATTCGGTGGTGAACAACTCGTTTGGAAGTAATGTCACCATCGCCGGCGTTCCGGCTCGGATAATTAGTGATATCGGCGCCCTTGAACAGCGCGTTTTCCCAAAAACCATTCGATCTTAAACCGTTGTATATGGCAGATGCACTCTTAACCGTAGAAAACCTTACCAAGTCGTTTGGTGACAAGCTGCTGTTTGAAGACATCAGTTTCGGCATCAATGCAGGGCAGAAGACTGCCTTGATAGCCCGCAACGGCTACGGCAAAAGCACGCTGCTCAACATATTGACCGGCAAGGAGCTGCCCGACAGCGGCAAGGTAACGTTCCGAGGCGATGTCAAAATGGCCTATCTGCCACAGACCCCCGATTTTCACAGGCACCAGACGGTGCGCAGCTTCGTGGAGGCCGCCGAAAAACCTGAGACCGTAGAGTCGTGGGACTTTGAGCAGAAGGTTGAGGAGGTGCTGTCGCGCCTTGAGGTGGACAAGCTTATGGACCGCGCAATGGATACTTTGAGCGGCGGCGAGCAGAAGAAGGTGGCGCTGAGCAGGATACTCATCGACGACACCAACCTGTTGCTGCTCGACGAGCCGACCAACCATCTCGATATAGCTATGATTGAGTGGCTGGAAGATTTTCTGAGCAAGCAAAGGCTGGCCATCCTTATGGTGACACACGACCGCTATTTTCTTGACAATGTGTGCCAGGACATCATCGAGATTGACAACAGCCAGCTCTATCACTACCGTGGCACCTACGACTACTATATGGAAAAGAAGGCCGAACGCCAGTACAACGAGCGCGCGGAGGTGGAGAAGGCCAAGAGCCTGTACCGCACGGAGTTGGACTGGATGCGCCGTATGCCGCAAGCAAGAGGCACCAAGGCCAGGGCACGCATCGACGCATTCTATGAATTGGAGCAGAAAGCCCACACCCGGTTTGAAGAAGAGAAAGCCGAGCTAACCGTCAAGACCGAACGCATAGGCGGCAAGATTCTGGAGCTATACAATATCTGCAAGTCGTTCGACGGTAGGAAGATGATTGACGACTTCTCCTATACCTTCAAGCGAGGCGAGAAGATCGGCATTGTAGGGCCAAACGGCATAGGCAAGAGCACTTTTCTAAGCATCATAACAGAGCAGCTACGCCCCGACAGCGGTCGCGTCGTAGTGGGACAGACCATCCAGTTCGGTCTTTACTCACAGAGCGGTATGAAGGCCAAGGACGATATGCGAGTGATAGACATTATCCGCGAAGTTGCCGACGTCATCGAGCTCGACAACGGCAAGGAGATGTCGGCACACCAGTTCCTGTCCTACTTCGGATTCGACGACACCACGCAATACAACTACTTCGGCAACCTGAGTGGCGGCGAGCGCCGCAGACTCTACCTGCTTACAATCCTGATGGCCAACCCCAACTTCCTGATTCTTGACGAGCCCACCAACGACCTGGACGTATACACCATCGGGATTTTGGAGCGTTTCCTCAAGACCTACAAAGGGTGCCTGATCATAGTGAGCCACGACCGAAGCTTTATGGACAACATCGTGGACCATATCTTTGTATTTGAAGGCAACGGGCGTATTCGCGACTATCACAGCAACTATACCGAGTATCGTGAAGCAGCACAACAGAAAGAGCGCGACCTGCAAAAGCAGCGCAAGGAAGAGAAACCACGCTACCAACGCAGCAAGAGCGACAAGCCTAAGGCTACATACAAAGAGAAGCAGGAATATGAGCAACTGACAGCAGAAATCGAAGCCCTGACAAAAGAGAGAACTGAGATTGAGGCTCTGCTGTCGTCAGGCACCGAAAGCGACCCCGCGAAGATAACAGCAGCCTCTAAACGTATAGGCGAAGTGATTGCGCAACTGGATGAAAAGGAGATGCGCTGGTTAGAGCTTGATGAGATAATGTAATTTCAGAAGTTGTACTTGACAAGAGCGCAGATGCGGTGATTGGGAACTTGCCGCAAGTTGGCGTTGTTGGCAACAGTACCGTCGGGCTGAAGGTCGCCGTATGTGACGGCAGTCAATTCATATTCAAGACCGATATTGAAAGCCTTGGTGTTGAAGCTTATCGAAGGCGCAATACGGTAGATGGAGTTGATGTTGTTCACACCCTTCTTGGTGAAAACAAAGCCTGCAACAGGCTTACCTGTTGTGGCATCCGTCATCAACTGGCCATCGGCCAAGCCAAGATTTTTGTGGTAACCCAAGAAAAGATTGGCGCGCCAGCGACGTCCGTACGACATATTTAGGTATGATACCAATGCTGTAAGCGGTTGGTATTGGAAGCTTGAACCATCGGCAACGAAGGCATATCCGCTTCCTGGAATCGTCAGATGACCAAGGTTTTGAGCCAAGACAGTGTACATTTTGAGATCGAACTTGCCTTGCATAAACTGAATAGCTGACATTGGCGAGAAGGAATGGCAGTCGCCACGGAACCGGACATCCGTACTCATACTTACAGGGCCGGAGGCGCCTGGCATTGTATATGGAACCGTATATAGCTGACTGACGGTAAGTCGGTTGTAATCCACACCAATTTGAGCTCGCCAATGCTCCGAATCGTATGCCATACCAAAGAAGAGTTCCGGCAGGATGGCATCGTTGGCATATTTGGCACTCTCACCGTCAGGTCCTGGAGAGGTGTACTGGTACTGCCACAAGGCCGAAACGGTAAAACTGAATGCCATTGGCGTACTTATTGAATAACTCACCTGAGGTGTACGGCTGTGCGCACGGAACGGGGCTCCTGCCGCCATTCCAAGCACATCGGGGATGAAGGACAGCGGATGCCAGTTCTGGCCAATGGTGAGCGACTGTCCGTATCGGCCTCCGCGCGTCAGTTGCAGATACGCCAAACGGAGACGCAGCACGGTATTGTTGGTCCCGAAACCGGCAAAGTCCGCTTCCAGCTTGCCGTTGGAGGACTGCCATACCCATATTCCTGGCCCGTTCAGATTCAATCCGAAACGGCTGCTGAGTGCCAGCAAATGAGCCTGTGAAACCGCGTTGCGGTCAAAGCGAAGGTCTGTGTCCTCGGGGGCCGTAACACCGTTGCCGATAAGGGCAGCTTCTTCTTCGGGCGTTATGTTCCAGTCCTCGTCATAAGGAATCATCAAGTATTCGCCGCCACAGGATGTTATCGTCCTGCGACTGTCGAAGTTAAGATAATTGCGGATGAAACCATAAGGCGTAACCGTAACCTTCTGCGGCTTTTCTGGTTTCACTTTATCAGCCGGCTTTTCCTGCCCCATTGACTGCAGGGGCAGGAAAGCAACAGCCATAAACAAAATATATCTAACTTTCATTATAAAGCAAACAGAACCAGCAACTGCGCTGTGAATATGCGCAAGAACATTGTTAGCGGATAAACGGTGGCATAGCCCGTGTTGGGCAGCTTGCAGCCTTCGGGAGCCATATTGTTGGCAAAGGCCAGCGTCGGCGGGTCGGTGTGGCTGCCGCCAATGAAACCCATAAGGGTGTAGTAGTTGATTTTCAACACCAGTCGGCCGAAGGTGGCGACAATAAGCGGTGGCACAACGGTAATGATGAAACCATAGAGAATCCACATATATCCGCCTGCCTGGATGGTGCTGATGAAGCTTGATCCTGCGCCGAGACCGACACCTGCAAGGAAAAGTGCGATGCCCACTTCACGCAGCATCCACACACCGTGGCTGTCGGTGAACTCGGTGGTGAACCAGCCTTTCTTGACGCCAAGCCAGCTTCCCACCAGTGCCGCGACAAGCGGGCCACCGGCAAGACCCAGTTTGACAGGTGCCGACATTCCGACAGGAATGGGGATAGAGCCTAAAACTATGCCTAATGCTATAATCACGAATATCGGAATCAGGTTGACCTTGTGACGCATAGCTGCGGTGGTAGCCTGCTTCTCGGCCTGGGGCTGCACCGTTTCGTCACTCGATGGCTCGTTCTTTAGGTCGATGCGGCAAAGAGGACGCAACACGATACAAGTCAAAATCATACCCACCACAGCAAGCGGATAGGCCACAGCATAGCCGTTTGCCAACCGGTCGGCAGCAGCCTCCATACCAAGGTCACGCACCGTCTGTTGGGCAGCCGACAAGCCCGGCGTGTTGGTGATAGCACCTGTATAAACGCCCGCCATATCAGTCAGTTCCTCGCCGGCCAGCTTGGCGATGACAACGGTGATAACGACGCCCAAGGCCACATTGACCAGAGCCATCAGATTCATAGCCAAGCCGCCCTTCTTGAAAGACTTGAAGAAGCCCGGACCTACCTGGAGGCCGACAGCCGTGACAAACAGAATCAAGCCAAACTCCTTGATGATGTGAAGCATATCGTGATTGCAGCTCACGCCAAAAGCACTCAGGATAATGCCAACAAAAAGCACCCACGTAATGCCAAGCGAAATGCCCTTGACCTTAAACTTTCCCAAAAACAATCCGGCGAAAATGGACACCGACAACATCAGTACGGTACACCCTACGCCGCCGTTAGTTAAAAGAGTTACAAACCAGTTCATTTAGTTCAACTATAAAGATTTACTACAAAATGGAATGTTGAATCCCGAACAGCAAGCCATTCGGAATTCAACATTCAAAATCAGACTTAAGATATTAGTCGCCGAGGGTAGCAACCATCACAGCCTTGATGGTGTGCATACGGTTTTCAGCCTCGTCAAAGACGATGCTGTTCTCGCTCTCGAACACCTCCTCGGTGACCTCGATACCGTTCAGACCGAACTTCTCGTGTACGTCGCGGCCAGCCTTGGTCTCCAGGTTGTGGTAAGCGGGCAGGCAGTGCATAAATTTGCACTTCGGGTTGCCGGTCTTCTTCATCAGAGCTGCATTGACCTGGTAGGGCATCAACATCTTGATACGCTCTTTCCAAACGCTGTCGGGTTCGCCCATCGACACCCAAATGTCGGTGTAGATGAAATCGAGGCCCTTCACGCCCTTCTCGACGTCGTCAGTGACGGTGAGTTTGGCGCCGGTTTCCTTGGCAATCTCCTGGCACTTCTTGATGAGGTCCTTGGCAGGCTGCAGTTTCTTGGGGGCGATGATACGGATATCCATACCCATCTTCACGCCGCCGACCATCAGGCTGTTACCCATATTGTAGCGGGCATCGCCAATGTAAGCGAACTTCACCTGATTGAAGGGCTTGTCGGTATGCTCCTGGATGGTGAGGAAGTCGGCCAGAATCTGAGTGGGGTGAGCCTCGGCGGTAAGGCCGTTCCATACGGGAACACCGGCATATTGGGCCAGTTCCTCGACGGTGGCCTGGTCGAAGCCGCGGTATTCGATACCGTCGAACATACGACCCAGCACGCGGGCGGTGTCCTTCATACTCTCCTTGATACCAATCTGGCTACCGGTGGGGCCCAGATAGGTGACGTGAGCACCCTGGTCCTTGGCACCGACCTCGAAAGCGCAGCGAGTGCGGGTCGAAGTCTTCTCGAAAATCAGGGCAATGTTCTTGCCTTTCAGGTGGGGCTGCTCAGTGCCGGCATATTTGGCGCGTTTCAGGTCGCGAGCCAGGTCAAGCAGATAGTTGAGTTCCTTGGGACTGAAGTCTAAAATCTTCAGAAAATTGCGGTTTCTTAAATTGTAAGCCATATTATTCTAATTTTGAATTATGAATTATGAATTTCGAATTTTTTACGTCCAAAATATTTTATTTAGATAATTATTTCTCTGTGTTTCTGAATTATTGAATTACGATTTTTGAATAGATTCTTTTTTATTACGGATTACCGTCACAAGTATTTTGATTATTTCTTCTGTTTGAAAATTAAGCTTGGCAAACATTTCTCCATCTATATAACCTGATTCCGACAATAATTCCAACCAATACTGAGTCTCTTCTGCTTCCTTCAAGGCTATCGACCATTTGCTAATCAAATCGGCATCGCTTTGCGGGCGTTTCCCTTCCCTGATGTTTGCCCCAATACTTGTTCCACTGCGAAGGACCTGATTTGACATTGCATATTCCTTTCTTTCAAGCAGAAACTTGTTCAATTGAACAATATCCAACGCCAATCTTTTACTCTTTGTATACAGTGGATTCTCCATTTCAAAATTCTAAATTCAAAATTCCAAATTGCATCGTTCAGCGAACGATGCGGGTTCCGCAGTGCGGGTTGTTCAGCTGGCCGGCCTCGGTGATGATGCACTCCTTGCCACCGTTCTCAACAAACATAATGGCAGCACGCACCTTCGGAGCCATCGAGCCTTCGGCAAACTGGCCCTCCTCAAGGTACTTCTTGGCCTCGGCGATGGTGATAGTGTCAAGAGCCTGCTCGTTCTCCTTACGGAAATTGATGTAGACCTTAGGCACATCGGTGAGGATGTAGAACTCATCGGCACCGATCTCGATAGCGCAGAGGGCGCTGGCAAGGTCTTTGTCGATGACGGCCTCAACGCCCGTCACACGGTCGCTCTCTTCGACAACGGGAATGCCGCCGCCGCCGACAGTCACAACCACATTGCCCTGTTTGGCCAACTGCTCAACGACCTTGATATTGTTGATACGCACCGGTTTAGGCGAAGCCACAACCTTGCGCCAGCCGTTGCCCTTGGGATCTTCCTTGTACTTGGCACCCGTCTCGGCGGCAAGCTGCTCGGCCTGTTCCTTAGTGTAGTAAGGTCCGACAGGCTTGGTAGGGTTCTGGAACATCGGGTCAAGCTTGTTGACAGCCACCTGAGTCACCAGCGTCACAACGTTGCGCTGAATGTCGTTGCGGGCCATCACGTTGCGCAGTCCCATCTCAATCATATAGGCTATCGAGCCCTGAGTCTCAGCCACGCAGAAATCCATCGGCATAGCTTCTATGCCCTTGGCGCGGCCTGCCTCGTGCTGCAGCATAACGTTGCCCACTTGAGGACCGTTGCCGTGGCCGATAACCACGTTATAGTTGCGTTTCAACAAGTTGCACAGACTTTCGCAAGTCTGCTCCACATTGTCAAGTTGTTCTTTATATGTGCCCTTCTGACCGCTACGCAACAATGCGTTTCCGCCAAAAGCGACTACTGCGAGTTTCTTCATTTATTGCTTATTTACTTTTTATTCAACAAATTAACATTCTCTTCCAGACACGAAAGAGAATGCAAATATACAGACTTTGCCCGATATGGCAAAATAATGTTCAAATAAAAAAACAAAATATATTGGCGGTGCTCTGAACAAGCCTCACAGAAGCTTATGTTGCCGGTGAAAAGCGAAGCACAATTCGGATGCCGAAAGTCAAACCACTCTATGCGTTTCGAAGCAGACGAAACACTGCTACCAATGTTCACCGAACCACCTCAATCACGCCGCTGCGTCTGACAACGCCGTAGTCGCTCCAAGCCAAGAAATGAAAGAAATAAGAACCACTGGGGCTGTGCGAGCTGTTCGGGTCCCAGAAATGGTCGCGCTGCCGTATGTTTTCCTTATGATACACCAGCCTCCCCCAGCGATCATATATCCACAGCTCATTCGTCAGATAAAGGCCATTGTCCAACAAGCCCACCACCTCCCATCGGTCGTTCACACCGTCGCCGTTGGGTGTCACTGCGTTGGGAAATTGCAAGCAAGCAGTCACTATTTTGACAGTATCGCGGGCGGTATCAGTGCAACGGTGTTGCAGCACAAGGCTGTCCGTCAAAAAAGCATAATCCATTCCAGCCTGCAGTTCCACAGCAAAATCCCCTTTCGGCAGTTCGCCAGGCCAACGGTAATGGAGGTCCATAGTGGCGAAACTGTCAACGGCAGCTCCGCCTTCTTCTCTCTGCACCAACCACAAGAATCCAACCCCGTCCTTCGGTATGCTGAGGTTCACAAAATTGACTTCTGGTGCCACATCCGCCAACGGATCAGGATTCCAACTGAAGGCTGCCTCGGGCGGCTGATACACCACAAGCGGCCATCGCAGCGAATCCACACAGCCACCGTCGCTCTCCACCTCAAGCAATACATACCCCTCATTTACAGGCAAATCGAATCGGCAACTGTCCGTCCGACCCTCAGCGACACGGAGGCTGTCGTCAGCCTTTATGGTCCAGCGCCAGGCGGTCGACTTCTCCGTGCTGTCTTTCAGAAACAGAGTTTCTCCCTCGCAGAGCAACAAGGGAGCCGTGTCGCTCCACAGCACCCCGTCGGTGCTGTGAAAGGCTCGCGGAGTGAAGCCGCTGTCGAATGTCGTCAAAAACACGTGCACCAGACTGTCGCAGCCTGCAACGGTGGCAAGCAGCGTGTCGAACGACGCTGGGCCTCCATAATCGACTCCGAGATACAGGTACGGTCCTTTCGGACAGAACAATATCGTGTCGGACACCTCGAACGACGGCATCGCCACAGCCACGAGAGTCACCGCGCTGTCGGCCCCGTGGCAGTCGGTCAACACAAACGTCACGCTGTCGGCCTGCGTGAACGTATGCCCTTGCCACACCAACGGCCACTCGTCGGGACACACAAGCCGCTCCAACCTGACAGTCTGGTTGGGCCACACGTGAAGGCTGTAGTGCAGCATAGTGTCGCAGCCAACGTCGGCAGGAACAGCCAACACAGTGTCGGCAGGGCCGTAGAAAACCGTGCCCGAGAAAGTGTGCGGCAGGCTGTTCTCAACCAGAGTGTCGCGCACCTCGACGTATGGACTGCGGTAGACGCGCCGGCTGATGGTATACGAGCAGTCGGCGCAATGGCGGTCAATAAGGTCACAATGCCACAGAGTTCCGTCGGCAGCCAATCTGACGCTCCTGCCCGAGTCGACTACCGACGTCGTCCCGTCGCGATACCACCGGTACCGGAAACCGTATGGCACGGTGATAGTTACACTATCCACAGAACAATTGCCCGCTATATCGTTCATCTTCAGACACTCCGTGCTATAGTAAGCGTAGCACCAACGGTTGTTGAGGGCCCCGTCGACGGCGGTTATTCTCAGTTTGACACGCTGGCCCTGGTAAGGACGCAAGTCGAAAGCCCGCGCGGTAAAGTTGCGCCGACTGTAGCTGTTGTTGCGCTCATCGAGGCTGTCCCAGCCCAAATCCGACATACCGTCAAGGGCCACAAGATTGCAGGCCGACGGTGGCAGAGGCCCGAGGGTGTCGTCAAGCAGCTCGATGCGGAAGCGCGGGGGGTGGATGCTGTCTGCGTGCTCCACCTCCGGGCCGCCGCCAATGCTCATCCAGATGCCGTCGTTCATAGCCATAGTGTACTTCACTACCAGCAAGTCGCTCTCGGCGGTATCGACCGTAAGGGTGTAGAGCACAGCTGCCGACTCCCAATCGCCCAGCCGGTTGCCAAGGCGCATAGTGGCGTTGTCGCCCGGAGGGATGCACATCGGAAAGACCATCTGTCCTGCTCCCTGCTCGGCGTTGGGACTGGTGGTAAGGGTGTGCGAGCCTGCATATATGCCCGAAGCGCCAGGCACAGTGGTGGTGCGTGTGCTGGCATTCAAATAGGGGTTGACCGGAGTGCCGCTGTAGGGTACAACCGCCGTCGAGAAACCGTCATTGACGCTGACACACGATGTCTCACGGTAGGGCAGCACACGAATCCAGCTATGCACTCCCTGTCCTCCGCGACATTGACAAGAGTAGAAAGAACCCACCGAACAGTAAGTGACATCGTAGGGAATAACACTTGAGAATAGTGCGTTGCGCGGGACGGTGATGCTGGTGCCTGTGGGATAGAGTGTGTGTTCGCCCCAGCTGATGGAGAAACCCGGGTTGCCAGCCTTCTGCCATTCCAACCGCAGCGAATCGACCCTGATTTCGGCCGCGTGAAAATTCCACAACCAGCACGGCAAATCGGTGACATACACATTGTCAATCCAGAAGTTGCCGTCGCCGGCCATTATGTCGCTCGAACGGAAGGCTATCCTTGCACCTGTAGGGACCGAGGCGAGGCATACGTGGGTGTGGTGCCACTGCTCGGCCCAATTGTGATGGGTGGAGAGCAGATGGAAGGTGCTTGCGTCGTTGACATCGGTCAGATAGCCCACCTCGATGGTCGCGGTGTTCATACTGAGATAGTAGGCAAAACGCAGCCACAGGCTGTCGGCGGCATAGTTGAAACCCTCGTCGGGCATAATGGCGCAACAGACGTTGCCCTTGACGTGGAGCGAGTGAGCACCGTTATAGGCCGTCGGGTCATACTGGCTGATGCCCACATAGTTGTAGTCAAGGTTCGGCAGCGCACCCCATCCCGTCGGACGACCGTTGTAGGGAAAGTCGTCGAAGGTGTAGCACTGGCTCACCTGACACAATGCGCCGGCTGACAGGGCGGCCGTCAGCAACAAAGGCAATATGTGTCTTATCAGCATCCGCATCGTTATTACAATTGTTTGTCAAGCAATTAAACACCTCCCCAAAGGCATCCTGAATCCTTATTCGCCTGCAAAGTTACACAGAATTTCCGGATTACGCTCAAATATAACGAAATATTTTTATAAAACACGAACTTACCATTAGGCAACCACTAATAATTTGAACACGGATTGAGCGGATGGAACGGATGTTTGAACACGAGTTGCACAAATGACACGAATATTTATCTGAACACGGATTAATCGGATTGGACGGATTATTGCGAATCACATTGACTGTCAAATATCCGTGAAATCCGAATAATCCGTGTTCAAAGAAAAATTGGTGGTCCCAATTATTTTATGGGCAATTCACGGCAATCCGAGTTTTTTCACAACAGGAATGCCCTCTTGGAGGGGCATATAAAACGAATAAACAGAAAAAAATCACAACATACACTGTATCATCTTTTTAGATACAAAAACTAGCTTTTTGCACCCGACTTTTTGATAAATTCTGGCTTTTTCGCCACAAACAGTTAAGACACAACAAATTACAACATTTTCAAAAAAGTTTGAAAACCTCGAAAAAGGGCCAAAAATGACCTTTTACAACCCTCTGATTTCCAGGTACCATATTCTCACCAAAGTTTACTCAAATTCTTACCAAAGTTTTACTAAATTTTACTTCGGTAAAGTTTAATAAGAATTTATCAAAAAGTCGGATGGAATTTTAAGTGGAGAAAGTTGAGCCAGTTTGACAATGCTCCTGCCGGGCACACAATAAAAAAGGAGAACTGTATTTTGCAGTTCTCCGTTTTTCGTTCTGCTAGTTATTGCTCATTTTGTGAGGGTTACGTTCACCTCATCAATTAGCAGATAGGACATCATAGTGGTGTTGTGGTGGCGGAATGCGATGCGCAGGTCATAGCCTTTGTACTGGTCGAGGCTGATTGTGTGCTGATGCAGCACGCAGTCGTCGGTGGTCTCTTCAAGCAGGGTACCGATGGGTACAAAGGCTCCGTCTTTCATTTTGCCCACATAGACGGTATATGTCTCGCGGAACTTGTTGGCATTGAGGGCCGAATACCAAAAGGAGAGCGTGTATCCGCCGCTGCCAGGGATGTGGAATTGCGGCGAGACAATTAGGTTGTCGGGTTTCAGAGGATATTCGGAACAGGATGCGAGACAGTCAGTGCCGCAAAATCCAAGTCCGGTGTATGGGAAATCATCGGAAAAGAGACGCCACTTGTTGCCGTCACCATCCTGGTCGATATTGGTCCAAGTTGCTGGAATTGCCTCGTCAAAACTTGCGTGAAGCAGTACCGAGTCGCCCGTTTCAGTCGGGTCGACCACCACTTGGTCGGGGTCTATATCAACCTTGTTTTCTTTCTCGCAGGCGACAAAGGCCGCGAGCATCAGCATCATTCCCACAATCGGGATTATCGTTTTTTTCATAAAGTGACATTTTTGTTGGTTAATGTTTGATTAAGCTACAAAAACGTCTCAGATCGCGAAGTGAACCGTTTTCGCCTATATAGTCACACAAAACCGTTGTTTCGCTGCAAAAGGCAGCAAAAAAAGTAGAGTATGAGGACGCTATTAGTGCTCGCTCGGGACTTGCATTCGTTAGACAATGCTCATACCAGGCATACAATAAAAGCGTCGGGGCTGCCAGCGGCAGCCCCGACGCAAACGGCTGGTTATGTTATATATGCCTTATTCTATATTGACGCCCAAGGTGAGGAGCACGGCCCAGCTTTTGCGCTTGGTTTCGGCATAGTCGAATCCGTAGTCGAGACCTTTGTATATGTTGGAGAAATCGCTTTCACCGATATTGAAGATCGGGAAGCGCATCTGTGCGGCGATGCCGGCAAAAAACACTTCGGTGAAATGGTAGTTCACGCCCAAACGTCCCGCAATACCCAAATCGGCATTGGGCATATCAAAGTCGTTTTTCTCAACGTCGTGCCACTCGTTGGCAGCGGCGTCCTCAATAAGGGTGCCAGTGGCAGCAACGAATTTCTGTCCCATCGTTTTGCCTCCGAAAAGGAACTGTACGTAGGGGGCGACGGAGAACTGGATGCCAATCTTTTCGATTGGCAGAACTTCGCCATCAACTCCAAGCTGGAGGTTGAACAGCTTTGACTTGACACCGAACTGATAGTCATATATACCACCGATTGTGGCCGCTTTGAAATCGGCATCGAACGATATCAGACTGACTCCGAGGCCAATCGACACACCCAATTTCAAATACTCGGTAGTGTTGTGCATACCATTTCCCGACACGAGAAGCGAGAACGAGGGATGGTGCGTCACCGTGGTCGGTGTCAGTTCTTCATAGCTCCAGTACGGATTTTCCACCCAATGGTAGAAAACAGGTGTCGACATAGTATTCTCGACACCCACAAAAAATGATGTCTGGCCGCCGTTGCCTAATGCTGCGGCGTTGTAGAACTGTGCTTGTGCTGCCGTTGCGGTGAAGAGCAACACCAGCGTCAAAATGTGATGTTTTTTCATTGTTTTATTATTGATTTGCATTTTGTAAACAATTGAGTGTCCGACGGCTGCCAATAGTTGACGCACGCCGCGGGCATTACGGCACAAGGCCGAGTGTGAGTCCAAGACGGATAATATTGCTCAGGAATGTCTGGGTTTTAGCGAAGTTGGCATCATCATCCTTAAGGAAGTCGTTGCCGAAAAGGAAGCCGTAGCGGACGTAGTAGCCCAGCAGGAAATGGTCGCTCAAGATGTGGTTGCGGCCAAACTGCAGGTTCAGACCGAACATATTGGCACCAACGCTGTAGGTGTCAGGCGGCTCGGGCACGACAACCTTTTGATAATCGGCACCCACTTGCCAGTAGTAGCCCAGCGGCCCCTCGTTTTTGTAGACTCGCCAGGCCAGCGAAAGGCCTAAGTCGTTCATCAAGTGATTGTGGTTTCCGTCAAAGAAGGACGAAGGATTGTAGCCAGCCGTCAGGTGAAGAGCACGGCTGCGGCCTACGATAAACTCCAGCTCGGCGGCGATGCCGATGCTTATGGGCAACTCGCGAAGGAAGGAGGTCTCGCCTGTCGATGGAAAGATATTGCCTATGCCGAATGAAGGGCTAACGGCAAAATGTAGGCGTGATCCCATATAACCCGGCACGCGCGATATGGAGTCAGTGTCTACGTGCAGGAAGTGGTCGTAGAGCGCCGAGCGGAGGCGTGCATTCTCGTCCGAAAGGTCGTATGTATGAAGATGCCTTGAGAGTCGTTTGCCTTCGCGGGCGTTGATCTGAATGCTGTAGACAAGGGTGGCTTCGGAATGGGCTACCAGTTTGTTTACCGACATAGGCAGAACGGGAAGGAACCAGATGTAGCTTATGGGGTTAACGCCTGTGCGCTGGGCGATGTTCTCACGGTTCAAGACGATGGTCATATTGAGGGTGCCGGCGTCGTACTTGTCGACAATGCGGTCCATCTGAGGCTGAACGGAGAACATCATATCGAAGTCGCCTTTGGTCTGCCAGAACTCCCCTACCCACTCGTTGAGGTCTACCCACTCGTTGTAGCGCTCGGCAGTGGAGATGTTTTGCAGGCTCTGGTCGGAGAAGTCGATCGAGCCTATGCCGGCCTTGCGTGCGGCATCGTGGATATGGCCGTAGAGCGAGGTCTCGCTACTGTTGGATTTCAGTATGTTGAGTTCTCCACTATTCTTGCTTATGACATAGTAGGTAGGGCAATACACCAGCTGGTTCTTGTCCTTCAGGGTCTTGTCGACAGCCTTATCCTCAGGCTTCGTCAAGTGAGCCTCAAGGTAGGCCTTGAACTCAGGGCCTTGCTGGAAGAAGTCGGTGAAGATATAGTTATGGACGTCGCCTTTTTTCTGCTGGTTTTTCTTGCGTTTGAGGCGCTCGTATTTCGACAGGTTTGCAAGGTTTACGGTATCCTCTGTCTGCTGTGCAGGCGGCTCGGCTATGAACGACTCGGCACGGCGCTCGTATTTTTTATAGAGGTCGGCAAGTATGTCGTCGAGCATATCCGTTATCTGCTTGTCGTCGGGGAATTTGCAGTGGCTCTTCCACAGTTGGCGGGCCGTAACGAAGGCCAAATCCTCTTTCTTTAAGTGACGGAAGAGATAGTAGCACTGCTGCACCTCGCCCTCATAATCCTTGTAGTCGCCTACGACGCTGCTGGTGTTGGTGTAGGTCTTGTATTTGGAGAGTCCATAGAGCGACTGGCAGAGAGCCCGCTCTACATAGGCGTTGTCGGGATAGGTCTGCTGCAACAGGTAGCAGTCATAAAAGCCTTTTACATAATCGGAATAGATTATATCCTGGCGCACGCACTCGAAGCGTGCCAATGCCTGAATCTGCTCGAATTCGGATTGGGAGATAGTCACAAAGCGGCTGCCTCCTTTGGCGTTGCCGATGATGTTGGATGTGGCTATGCGTCGTTTGAGGATGTTGGGGTGGGTGCTCAGCGAATCGTTGTAGTCGTCGCGGGCGGTGATGGGGTCCACTTCATCCATAAAGCAGTCGGAAGGCAGTTTGAAGTAGGGAGTGTTGAAATAGTTGGTGTCGAATGCCACCTCGTCGAATGGCAGATAGCTATACTGGAGCACGTCGAAGACTCCTTCTGCGACATCCTTGCTGTAGGGGCTTGGCAGATAGAACATCGCAAGGCCGAGGCTGTCGGCTTCGGTCTCCATCTCGCGCGAACGGTTGTGGTATTTTATGAAGTCGCGCATCTCTTGCGTTTCAGCGTCGATATCGTCGCTGTCGCGTTTGCGGCGCGATATCTCCTCAAGGCTATGCTTGCGCAGGTAGTGTACTATTTCGTGACTGAGGACAAAAGCCAGCTGCGCCTCGTCCTCTATCTGCGACACAAGGCCGGTGCACACGAAGACCATACCCTGGCCAGTGGCGAAGGCGTTGACATCGGGCGACTTGAGGGTGTAGAAACGCAGTTCCTTGCGCAGCTCGGGGTAGTCCTTGAGTAGAGTGTCGGCAATACGCTCCACCATACGCGTTATGGGGTCGCCATAAAGGATACGGCCCGAGACCATAGTACGGTTGATCTGATAAGACGCCATCAGCACCTTGTCGCGGTTGCGCAGTTTGCCGTCGTTGTAGTCGCGCACGCGCTGTTTGTCGAGAGTGTAGAGTTCCTCAAGGCTGAGTCTGAAGTCTGATGGCAGGGGACCTTCCGACTTGATGCCGTCGAAATGGTCAAGGTCATACTTCTGCTGTGCCAGCGCCGGCAGGCTGTACATAGCCAGCGCAAGGGTCAGCAACACAAAAAGTTTCTTCATTGGTGTTTTTGTTTGTTATTCGAACTTAAGCTTGCAGGCGTTGGAACCGAAGGGCTGTGAGAGGAAGAGAAGGTATTCATTCTCAGCCGTCTTGTGCGGTGCACCGATACATACCGACTTGGAGGGTATCTGCAATCCCTTGCGGGTAATGTTGCCTTGGTGGTCGACCGTCATAGCCATCAGTATTTGCTTGCCGCGGATAAGAGACGTGACCGCCGCCGGCTTGCCTGGCTTGGGCGTAAGGTTGGATGGGCTGTCGACAAAGAACATAGTGTAGGCGTTGCCGGCGGGGATGAGCCTTGTACGAACTCCGTTATGGACACCTGCAGGAGCCTGCACGTCGCGCGGCACAGTCTTGTGCCATAATATATGTCCGCTGTTGTCGATGCGGTACATCAACATTCCGGCATAGTCGGTAAGAGTGAACGTACCGTTCAGATAATAGTCATAGCAGCGCTCATATACCAGCGTCGTACCCTCGTCGTCATAATGCGAGCTGGCGAAGTTCAACTTGTCGGTAGAGAGCACTTTCAGTTTCATACGGTAGGTGACATTGCAGAGATCGCAGATGTTCTCTTTAGTGAATTCAACCTTCTCAAACTTGCTGACCCTTTTGGCCTTGGTGTCATACACAAGAGAGTATATGCCCGACATCCAGCGGCTGAAGTTGTCCTGCGCTTCGCCCTTGAGGAGACCTGTGCAATAAATCTTGCCGTTGGCATAGCGCACAATTTCCATATTCTGCAGCTCCGGCAGCACCTCATTGCAAGTGAAGCCGTGCTCCCTCTCGCCGTCCAGGACAGAGAACTGCAAGCGGGTCTCGTCGCTATTCTTGAGACGCTGGAAACCGCCGACAATGACATCGCCGCTGTCGCTTACAAAATAGTCGTCGATAACGTCCATCTTGAATTCCATACTCCACAGCTCGTCCAAACCAGTGTCATACATATTGATGAGCCATTCGGCCTCGCCATCATTGACAACGGCCAGAATGACGCTCAGCCATTCCTGCGACTGCGACGAGGAGACGAATGTGTAATGCTTGCCGTTCTCGCGGCGTGCAAACGAAGCCAGTTCAACGGGCTCGCCTTTACGGGTCAGCGTAGCTGGATCGTAACTGACTTTCAGCACCCTGTATTCTGACTTTGTGCTCTCGGTCATCATCAAATCAATAGAGCCATCGTTGACGAAGCCGCCATACATCGAATAATTCTCATCGTCGGTCAGTTGCACCCTGCCTTGCTCCACAAGATTGTAGTCATAGCTTATAAGTGAGGGAAAGTTCTTATGCTTTTTGCCCGTATTGGATGGTACGTTCATAAGGTAGATACGGTCAGTGGTGTTGCCGATAAAGCCTGTTTCCTGCACCACGTTTGACTTCGAACACTTCAGTGCTTTCGACTCGGCTCCCACTGTGAGGGTCCACTCCTGGCCTATGGCAACTTGCCCCAGGGCAATAAGCACAAACAACAATGATAACTTTCTCATATTCTGAAATTTAGTAATACAAATAATTCTATTAATGTTTTGCAAATATACAATTTTCCTGAGAAATCGGGATTATTGTCAATAATATAGGATGGTTTGACGTCCGTTACCCGTTGGCACAAAGTGCATTCTCATCTGAGGATTGAGTTGCTGTTCGGCCTCTATGTATATTTTCTCACGCTGATCCTTCTGCTTGTCAATATAGTCCTCGCGTTTCTTGAACATCCTGCGACGGCGGTTGCTCCTCAGTGCCCTGCGGCCGTTCTCATCCTTGATAATCTTTTCCACCTCACTCTGCGTGGGCTTGTCAGGGTATGACCTGACGGAGTGCGGGTCGCTGCCTGTGGCGCTGTCGTTGACTATCGTGTCCTGGACCTCAGCCAGCGGCTGCATCTCCCCGGCAGTGTCGGCATCGGCAATCATCTGTATTTCGGGCGCCTTCGTTTCAAGCACCGACGGTGCCGCCACGCTGTCGGCAGCGACCTGTACGCGCGTCTTGTCAGTCTCGGGCATCGGGTTTGAAGCCAGTCGTTCCTGCTGCACCTGCGGCTTGTCAATAGCCGTGGGCTCTATGCTGTCAGTAATCGGCAATACAGTGGTGTCTGCGACTGCTGCCGGCTTCTCAGGACGTGATGCCGCCATTGAAGGACCGCTCTGGCGACGCTCCACCATCCACACTCCAACGCCAAGGGCCAGAACCAGCATTGCCGCCATCGCGTAGCGCAACACCGGTTTGGGGCGTGACAGCGGGATGTAAGGCGCGCTCGGTTTCTTTTCTGCACCTCGTTCTCCTATCAGTTGACGTAACTCATCGCCCGACGGCAGTTCGACGCGTTCCATTTCGTCATTAAACTTACGATACAATTGTCTCAAGTCCTTACCTTTCATATCTCTTTCCTCCATCCGTTTCATAACTCGTCCTCCTTTTTAGGGTTCAACATCTTTCTCAGTTTCAATTTAATTCGTGTCAGTTTAATAGCAGCATTACCATACGTCATACTCATAACCTCGGCAATCTCACCTGTCTTGAAACCCTCCATCCACATAATGAAGATGTCGCGTTCGTCTGGGGGAAGCATAGCCACAGCCTCGCGCACCTCTTCGAGCATACGGTCAACGCTGTCGTCCTGGGCTATATTCTCCACCTCGCAATCCTGCTGGCGCTCTGTCTCGAGGCGATGCTTGCGCATCTGGTTGAGCATAGTATAGCGTGTCACAGCATAAATCCACGTCGAAGGCTTGCTTTGCCCCTTGAACGTACCGTATGACTCCCACAACGCCACCACCGCGTCTTGATACAGGTCGCGCAACTCCGAGCGGGTGGCGTTGGTGTACATCGCACATACCTTCAGTATCAGCCGCTCGTGCCGCTGTATCATCTCTACAAACTGGTCTTCTTTCTCCTTTTGAGTCATTGTTCAGATAATATTTACCTAATAACTGACTTTTGCCTTTTTTATTTTAAACTATGTCTTTCTATCCTACTTGTAACAAAAATAGACATTTTTTTACAACTTGACGTTTTTTTTCTTTGAGCAAAAAACACAAATATCGGTAAATAAATATAGTAAACAACAAAAAAAATTACAACCAAATTCATACAGATTGCGATTCCCCACAAAAAAAGCCCTACAATATAATCCATTTTCTTACGTTATGGAAAAAAATACCGAACAATGAAAACACGCACCCACCTGTTTTTATCCCTATGCCTTGCCGGTACACTGCTTGTATCGTGCCGTGGCAACGAGACCGTAGACAAGACTGTCAATGACACAATCACCGAAGTCGCCGACGACACCAAAGCCTCAAGCGAGTCTGACGCTTTCGTCAACCTAACCGATGTCGTGCCCGACGCGATACTCGAGATACGCTATTTCGGCACATACAACTTTGTAGGCACCCGCATCGACGGCTACGAGCAGCCCACTGCCCTCCTCACCCGCCAGGCCGCCGACAGCCTGCGCGCCGTGAGCGACGACCTCAAGGCCAAGGGCTACCGTCTTAAAATATACGATGCCTACCGCCCCCAAAGCGCAGTAGACCACTTCGTCCGCTGGGGAAAAGACCTTGGCGACACGCAGATGAAGCCGTATTTCTACCCCAATGTAGACAAGAGGTATCTCTTCAGCCTCGGCTACATCGCTTCACACAGCGGACACTCGCGCGGTTCGACGCTCGACCTTACCCTCTTCGATATGAACACCGAAAAAGAGGTAGATATGGGCGGCACCTTTGACTGGTTCGGAACCGAAAGCCACCCCGACTGTGGCGGCGACCCCGTCACAGGCACCTGGCGCCAGAACGACACCATCACCGCCAAACAGTTTGCCGCACGTATGCTGCTGCGCAACGCAATGATGCGCCACGGCTTCAGGCCCTACGATTGCGAATGGTGGCACTTCACCCTCCGCAACGAACCCTATCCCGACACCTATTTCACCTTCCCTGTACGCGAGCTGTAGCACCTGCTGCACCGTGACGGGACAGAGAAGATGCCGGTATAGGACAAACACCCGCATTCGCCGGCGTGCCACAGCATTGAAGAGAAACCCCGTAGGGGTTCTCTTTTAATAGCTCACCACGCATATATGCATATATTCATTGGCCCCGCGCCGCCGCACGGCGGCGCGGGGCCATTAGATATAAAACACCGAAAACAAAACGCTATTAAAAGAAAACCCCTACGGGGTATCAAGAATAGCCACACACCATCCTAAAAACAGCCACACACCGTCCTGAAAACGGCAGCAGGGCGTCCACGGGGCGCCCTGCTGTCATATAAGGGTTTTTGACACGTTGTCAGAGTTTGTCGTTCGAGCCGAGAACGTTGACGATCTTATGGATGTACATCTTCTTCATACTCTCGCGGGCAGGCTTCAGATACTGACGCGGGTCGAAATGGTCGGGATGCTCGGCCAAGTGCTTGCGGATGGCGGCGGTCATTGCCAGACGGCTGTCGCTATCGATATTGATCTTGCACACAGCGCTCTTGGCGGCCTTGCGCAGCTGCTCCTCGGGAATACCCACAGCGGCTTTCAAAGCACCGCCGTTGGCGTTGATGGTGTCCACCTCGTCCTGCGGAACCGAGCTCGAGCCGTGCAGCACGATGGGGAAGCCGGGCAGCTTCTTCTCTATGGCCTCGAGCACGTCGAATGCCAGCGGAGGAGGCAGCAGACGGCCGGTCTTCGGGTCGACGGTGCACTGCTCGGGTTTGAACTTATAGGCACCGTGGCTGGTGCCGATGCTGATGGCCAATGAGTCGCAACCGGTGCGGGTGGCGAAATCGATAACCTCTTCAGGTTTCGTGTAGTGGCTCACCTCGGAGGCCACCTCGTCCTCAACGCCGGCCAGCACGCCAAGCTCGCACTCGACGGTGACGTCATACTTGTGGGCGTACTCTACCACCTGGCGCGAGATTTTGATATTCTCCTCGTAAGGCAGAGCGCTGCCGTCGTACATCACCGAGCTGAAGCCCATATCGATGCAGCTCTTGCAGGTCTCGAAGCTGTCGCCGTGGTCGAGATGCAGCACAATCTGCGGGTTGGGGCAGCCAAGCTCTTTGGCATATTCAACGGCGCCTTCGGCCATATAGCGCAGCAGTGTCGGGTTGGCATAGTCGCGTGCGCCCTTGCTCACCTGCAGGATGACCGGGCTCTTGGTCTCGACAGCGGCCTGGATGATGGCCTGCATCTGCTCCATATTGTTGAAATTGAATGCCGGAATAGCGTAACCGCCGTCAACGGCTTTTGCGAACATTGCACGGGTGTTCACAAGCCCTATCTTCTTGTAATCTACCATAATATAACGTTTTTAATTTGTAATTGCCGGTTTACGTATTGTGTTTTTTTCAGGTTTTTGAATTTGCAAAGATACGATTTTTTTCTGATACGCAACTATTTTTTCTGTACAAAAAACATTTCCGCCCGCATTTTCCGTCGCAAAAAAGAGGTACCAACACCGCTCGTTGTCCAGTCGTTGTCCAGTCGTTGTCCAGTTGTTGTCCAGTTGTTGTCCAGTCAGCGACTGGACAACAACTGGACAACAACTGGACAACGACTGGACAACGAGCGGTGTTGGTATATGGAAAACAGCGTGTTATAGCGATGATGTTGCGACATTCCCGGTGCGAAAACATTTATCTTGCACAAAAAAGGATTTATGTCGTTTTTTTTATGTAATTTTGCATCCTGTTAAAAGAACCCGAAAATGAAGTTTGCAATCATAGGATATGGAAAGATGGGCCACGCCGTGGAAAGCGCGGCGCTGAGGCGCAACCATCAGATTATCTGCACCATAGACAATCCTTCAGAGCTCGAGGCACGGTTGCCGCAGCTGCGGCAGGCCGATGCCGCCATCGAGTTTTCAACCCCCGCCACCGCAGCCGAAAACATCCGTTTCTGCCTCGAGGCGGGCATAGCCATCGTGTGCGGCACCACAGGCTGGTACGACCGCTTCGACGAGCTTGCGGCCCTGTGCCGCGAGAAGGACGGCACACTGTTCACCGCCACCAATTTCAGCATAGGGATGAACATAATGTTTGCCCTCAACGAACGGTTGGCGGAGCTGATGCGCGGCCGCGACGACTACGCCGTGAGCATCAGCGAGACCCACCACATCCACAAACTCGACGCGCCGAGCGGCACGGCCATCACCCTGCAGCAGCAGATAGCGGAATGCGGAATGCGGAATGCGGAACAGGTGCCCATCGCCTCCTACCGCGAGGGCGAGGTGCCCGGCACCCACACCGTATGCTACGACAGCGCCATAGACACCATAACGCTGACCCACGAGGCCCACAGCCGCGAGGGACTGGCACAAGGGGCGCTGCTGGCCGCCGAATGGGTGGCCGGCAAGAAAGGTATCTTCACGATGAAGGACATACTGAAATAGACATTTATGGACGACAAAGGCATTGAAAAGATAATATCGCTCGAAGAGATTGACTATACACGTTTTTGGGGCACAAACGACAGGATGCTCGATTTTGTGAGGATGCTGTTCCCGAAGCTGAAACTGATTGTGCGCGGCGAGATGCTGAAAGTAATCGGCGCCGAGGACGAGACCGAGGCGTTCGAGGCCAAGCTGAACGCTATGATGACATACTATGAGAAATTCGGCCGCATCAACGAGAATGCCATTATGCAGATAATGGAGACCGGCGGCGGCCCCGACACCGAAACCAACGACGAGATACTGGTGCACGGTCGCAACGGACTGCTCGTCAAGGCCCGCACACCCAACCAGCGACGGCTGGTAGAGGCCGTGAAGAGCAACGATATGGTCTTTGCCATAGGCCCTGCCGGTACGGGCAAGACCTATACAGCAGTGGCCCTCGCCGTGAGAGCACTGAAAAACAAAGAGATACGCCGCATCATACTGACCCGCCCCGCTGTCGAGGCCGGCGAGAACCTTGGCTTCCTGCCGGGCGACCTGCGCGACAAGCTGGACCCTTACCTGCAACCGCTCTACGACGCCCTGCGCGATATGATACCGCAGCAGAAGCTCCTCTCCTACTGGGAAGACAACACCATCGAGATTGCACCGTTGGCATTTATGCGCGGACGCACTCTCGACAACGCCTTTGTCATTCTCGACGAGGCACAGAACGCGACCTCGGCCCAGCTCAAGATGTTCCTGACACGTATGGGCCGCAACGCCAAGTTCGTCATCACCGGCGACATAACCCAAATCGACCTGCCCCGCAACCAGCAGTCGGGACTGGTGCAGGCCACCCAAATACTGAAAGACATCGACGGCATTTCGGTCATCGAGTTGGACAACAGCGATGTAATACGCCACCGACTGGTGACAAGAATAATCAGAGCCTATGATAGCCTCGCCTAACTGCAAGATAAACATCGGTCTGCACGTAGTGCGGCGCCGCAGCGACGGATACCACGACCTGGAAACGGTGTTTGTCCCCGTGCCGCTGTGCGACGAGTTGGAAATCAATTCATCAGAGAGCTTCAGCTTCTCGCAGACGGGCATAGCCATCAACTGCAACCCCGAGGACAACATCGTGGTCAAGGCCTACCGCCTGCTGCAACGCGAATGCGGCAACCGCCTGCCCGATGTGGAGATACGTCTGCGCAAGAACATACCCTTCGGAGCCGGACTGGGTGGCGGAAGCAGCGACGCTGCCTTCACCTTGAAGATGGTCGACGAGCTGTACAGCCTCGGGCTCGGCAGCGAGCGGCTGTGCGCCATCGCAGCCAAACTGGGTGCCGACTGTCCGTTCTTTATAGACAACCAGCCCGCCTTTGCCACAGGCATCGGCGACTGCCTGACGCCGATGGATTTCAATCCCCTGTCGGGACACAAACTGCTGCTGGTCAAGCCCGACGAGACCGTAAGCACCGCCGAGGCATACGGAGGCATCACCCCACGCGAGCGCCGAAGCGACGTCGCTCCCTGCAATCTTACGGAAGCCGTCAGAAAGCCTGTCAGCGAATGGAGAGGGGTAATCGTCAACGACTTTGAGACAACCGTATTTGCAAAGCATCCCCGTATGGCGGCAATAAAACAGACGCTATACGACGCCGGAGCACTCTATGCGGCAATGAGCGGCTCGGGTTCCACCATCTATGGCATCTTTGAGGCTGGCACCAACGTCGATCTCAACCTTAACTGCAACATCTATTCTTTCAACTTATAGCTTATGAAACACAAGTACTTGACTCTTATTATTCTGACATCATTAGCCGCCACTGCCGCGGCACAGGCACCTTTCCAGCTTCCCAACCCAGGCTTTGAGCAGTGGGACGGCGGCTACGACTCGGAGCCCACCCACTGGAATACCTTTGAAAGCTGCGACGGCTCGTACGCATCGCTGGCATCGTCGAACCATCACTACCGACGCAGCGGACACCGTCCCGGCGGCAGCGGCAACTACTACCTGACCATCTACACCAAGTCCACCCTCGGCATCAAGGCCAACGGCAATATGACCACCGGCCGCGTCCACGCAGGCTCAATGACGGCATCTAGCAGCGACAACTACAACTACACGCAACGCAGCAACAGCAACCACTGCCAGCCTTTTACGGCCACGCCCGACTCGATGTACGTCTGGGTGAGTTTCTATGCCGGCAGCAGCAGTTCGACGGCACAAATCGAGGCCATAATCCACGGCGACAACGACTTCAAAGCACCCAACGACTTCGACAACACCTCGCTATTCAAAGGACGTGCAACGGCACAGACCACACGCACCACCTCGTCGGCATCGTCGATGAGCTGGCAGCAGCTGAAAGTGCCCTTCGTATACAGCGGCTCCTCGTCAGCCAATTATATGCTGATCAATATGACAACCAACAAAAATGCCGGTGCCGGCGACAAGAACGACTCGCTGTCGATCGACGACATCGTGTTCATATACAGTGCTTGGCTCACCGACATCACCGTGAACGGCACGATGATTGAAGGCTTCGCCAAAGGGAAGTTCAACTACGCTGTCCACGTCGATGACCTTACTGCTTTCAGCGCTGACAACATAGGCTGCACCACCGAGGTCGGCGATGCATCGGTAGAGAAGACCGTTGCAACGGTCGACGACACGACGACACGCATCACGCTCACCGTCACTGCCGAGGATGGCACAACGCAGAAAGCATACAACGTCACAGTCACCTCGGGTGCACCCAGCGCCCCTCTCGCCATCCAGAATCCGGAAGCCGACATTCAGACATTGGTGTTCCCCAATCCGGCCAAAGACTATCTGACAGCAGCCTGCGACGGCTTGCTGGAGATAGTCGATATGCAGGGCCGCGTCGTGTTGAGCCGCCACTGCTGCGCAGGCGAGCAGATTGCCATCAGTCACCTGCCCCGCGGCCTCTACACAGCAATCCTCGACACCAACAAAAAGCACAAATTAGTCATCCACTAACCCTCAACCCTACAATCCTACAACCCTACAACCCTCAAACCCTTAAACATAAAACATATCAACATATCAACATATCAACGTATCAACATATCAACGTATCAACGTATCAACATAAAACCCTTACCAAAATGTATTCAATCGGAATTGACATAGGCGGCACCAACACCGATATGGGTCTGGTCCGCGAAGACGGAACCATCATAGCACGCAGCAGTATTCCCACCAATGCCTACATAGAGCTGCAGCCTTACATACGTGACATTATGGCCTGCATAGACAAGATGATGAAGGACTGCAACGTCGATGCCATCGAAGGCATAGGAGTGGGCGCGCCCAACGGCAACTTCTACACAGGCTGTGTAGACAACGCCCCCAACCTGACAATCAAGGGAGTGCTCAACTTTGAAAAGGAGATGCACAAGTATATGGATGTCCCTGTGGTGCTCAGCAACGATGCCAACGCCGCCGCTTACGGCGAGATGGTTTACGGTGGTGCCAAAGACCTTGACAACTTCATTATGTTCACCCTCGGGACCGGTGTCGGAAGCGGTATCGTCCTCGACGGCAAGCTGGTGCACGGCAGCACCGGAGCCGCCGGCGAGTTGGGTCACAGCATCCTCATTCCCAACGGTCGCCAGTGCACCTGCGGACGCCGCGGATGCCTTGAGACCTACACTTCGGCACGCGGCATTGTGCAGACCTACTTTGAGCTGAAAGGGACACCCGTCACCGCCGGCATCGACAGCAAAGCCATCGGCGACCTTGCCAACCAAGGCGACCCCATAGCCCTCAAGACGTGGGAGACCGTGGCCGACCAGCTGGGTCTGGCTATGGCCAACAGCGTCACCTTCTCAGCACCGCAGGCCATCTTCCTGATGGGCGGCCCCACCAAGGTCGGCGACCCGCTGCTCAAGCCCTTGCAGAAAGCCTTCGACAAGTACCTGCTCAACATCTTCGCAGGCAGCTGCCAAATCCGTATGTCGCAGCTCAAGGCCAACGAGGTTGCCATCCTCGGCGCTGCAGCCCTTATAAAGATGAAAAAGTAAACAACAAACATTATGAAAAGACTCCTCTTTCCCCTTGTGGCAGCGGCGATGCTGATGGCCGGTTGCCAGCACACCTTGACCTCATACGTCAATCCCTTTGTCGGCACCGACGGCCACGGCCACACCTTCCCGGGGGCCATACTGCCCTTCGGTATGGTGCAGGTGAGCCCCAACACGCGTCTCGACGGCTGGGACGGCTGCAGCGGCTACCACTACAGCGACGACACCGTCTACGGCTTCAGCCACACCCACCTCAGCGGCACCGGCTGCAGCGATTACGGCGACCTGCTCATTATGCCTTTTACAGATGAGAATGGTGATATGCCCGAGACTCTGAACTATGACTATTACAAGTCGTCGTTCAGCCACCGCAACGAGAAAGCAGAGCCAGGCTACTATCGCGTAGTCCTCGACCGCAACCGTGTTATGGCCGAACTCACCGTTCACGGCCGCAGCGCCCTGCACCGCTACACCTTCCCCAACACCGGACGTAAAGGTGTAGTCATCGACCTCAAGCACCGCGATGTAGTCATCAACTCGTGCATAGCCCTGGGCAAAAGCACTCCACAATATGATGGTGACCCGATCGCCACAATTATTCGTGGCCATCGCACCTCGGCAGCGTGGAATCCTGAACAGCACTTCTACTTTGCCATTGCAGCCGACAGCCCTATTGAGAAAGTAGTGTTCTATAAAAACGGACATCCTGTGAAAAGCCTTGACTCCATCGAAGGTGAGGATTGCAAAGCACTGGTCTTCTTTCAAGAAAACGACAGGGAGGTGACCTTGTACGTCGGCACATCAGCGACCGACGACAATGCGGGAGCTATGAATAATTTGTTTGATGGAACTTATTTGGACAAAGACAAAGTCATCACATTCAATCAAGCCAAGAAAGAGGCCCAAGCCACGTGGGAGAAAGCCCTAGGCCAGTTCGAGGTGGAAGGCGGCAGCCGCGAAGACCGCACCAACTTCTACACAGCCCTCTACCACTGTATGACATCGCCCTACCTCTACAGCGACTCCGATGGGCGCTACCGTACAATGAAGGACTCTACAGGCAACTACAGCATTGATTTCACAGGGGTCGGCCGTGAGCAGTACACCGTCTTCTCGGTTTGGGACACCTACCGCGCCCTGCACCCGCTGCTCAACCTCACCGACCCCAAGCGCAGCAAGGATTTTGTACTCACGATGCTCGACCACTACCGCCACAGCGGCGAACTGACGATGTGGGAACTCGCCAGCCACGAGACACACTGTATGATAGGCTATCACGCCGTGTCGGTCATCCTCGATGCCTACCGCACCGGTGTCCTTGACAGCCTTGACGATGATACCCTCTACGAACTTGTCGACGCAATGGACGCCACAGCCAACTTGCCGATGCTGGGCCGCACCGAGTATGCCCGCGACGGCTTCCTCAGCAGCGAGTACGAGAACGAGTCGGTTAGCAAGACCCTCGAATACGCCTACGACGACTGGTGCATTGCAATGATGGCCAAACACTTGGAGGAACTTGCAAAAAAGAACCACCCAGGTGTCTGTGTCAACTATTGGGCGTTGATATACGACGAATACATCCGCCGCTGCCAGTCGTGGAAGAACCTGATGGACGACAGGTGCTTTATGCATCCACGACGCAACGGTGGTTTCATAACCCCCTTCGACCCCACCGAGGTCAACAACCACTTCACCGAAGCCAACTGCTGGCAGTATTCAACCTACGTGCCACACGATGTCAACGAATGGATTCGTATGTTCGGCAGCAACAAGTGCGCCGAGCAGTTCCTCGACAGCCTCTTCTACGGCAGTTCCGTGATGACAGGCCGCGAGCAGAGCGACATTACTGGCGTTATAGGCCAGTATGCCCACGGCAACGAGCCCTCGCACCACGCCGCCTACCTTTACGCCTACCTTGGCCGTCAATGGAAGACCGCCGAGTTGGTGCGCCGCATCTGCACGGAACTCTACCACGACACGCCTGACGGGCTGTGCGGCAACGAGGACTGCGGCCAGATGAGCGCCTGGTATGTACTGAGCGCAATGGGTTTCTATCCCGTCTGCCCCGGCAGCGGCCAGTATGTTATCGGTTCGCCCCTTTTCGACAAGGTGACAATCCACCTGCAGAACGGCAAAGACATCGTCATCAACGCTAAAGGACAAGGCCGCGACAACTGCTACGTCCACTCGCTGCGCCTAAACGGTGCACCTTACGACAAGGCGTTTATCACCATTGAAGCCCTCAAGGACGGCTGCACCCTCGACTTCGAGATGAGCTCGAAGCCCGACAAAGAATGGGCCAGCGGCAACGATGCGCGTCCCCACAGCAGAGACATTGAAGATAAAAACATCATAACCTCTGCCCCCTACTTCAGCGACTGGCAGCAGAGTTTCGACGGTGAGGTCGAGGTGAAGATTCACCCTGCTCATTGGAACATCGTCAATGAACTTGACAGCATCTTCTACACCATCGACGGAACAACGCCAACACGCTTCTCGACACTTTACGACAAGCCATTCACCGTCAGCAGCGACGCCACGGTCAAAGCCGTCACATACAACCCCGAAAGCGGCTACAGTGCCATTGTCACACGTAAAATGACCCGCACACTAAATGACCGCAAGCTCACCTATATCACCAAGCCTGCGCCGCAATACAGCGAGAATGGTGAAAAAGGCCTCATCGACCGTCTGCACGGCACCGAGAACTACCGCATCGGTGGCTGGCAGGGCTGGCAGGGCAACTGCGAGGTCGTAGTCGACCTGCTCGAGCCGCGCACAGTCAGCAGCGTAGCCACCGAATGCCTCGAGAATATGAAATCGTGGGTATTCTTCCCCACACGCGTTGAGGTGGAAGTCTCCGACGACGGCACCAACTACCGACCCTTCGGCTCGGTCGACAACCGCGACTTCCCAGCCACCCTCGAGCGCCAAGAGCTCAGCGTCGTACACAACTTCATCGTCAACGGCACCCCCACCCTTGCGCGCTACGTCCGCATCAAGGCCCTCAACTACGGCAAGCTACCCAAGTGGCACGTCAGTGCCGGCGAGCAAGCCTGGCTCTTCGTCGACGAAATTGAGGTAAGATAAACGCCAACCCTAACTTCAGGATGATAAAACTCTTCAAATATCAAAATTCAAGATTCATAATTACAACAGCGACAGCCCTGCTGCTACTCCTCACATCGTGCAGCACCAAGCCCTGCCGTTGCTACCTGCTCACGCGGTGGGGCAGCGTGCCCGTCACCGAGACCTACATCGACCGCGACACCCCCTGCAGCGAACTCGGCTACAGCCGCCTCAACCCCGACGACAGCAGCTTCCGTTACTGCACCGAAATCGACGCCCCCCTCATAGACACAATGGACATCGTCCGAATGTTCTGGGGAGAATAGAACGGAAAACGGAAAGCGGAAAGCGGAAAGCGGAAAGCGGAGAACGGAAAGCGGAAAACGGAAAGCGGAAAACGGAAAACGGGAAACGGAAAACAGAAAACAGAAAACAGAAAACGGAAAGCGGTAAACGGAGAACGGAGAACGGAGAACGGAGAACGGAAAGCGGAAAACGGAAAACGGAAAGCGGAAAACGGAAAACGGAAAGCGGAAAGCGGAGAACGGAGAACGGAAAACGGAAAGCGGAGAACGGAGAACGGAAAACGGAAAGCGGAAAGCGGAGAACGGAAAACCCTTAAAACCCTTATAACCCTTATAACCCTTATAACCCTTAAAACCCTTATAACCCTTCAACATATCAACGTATCAACAAATCAACATCCCAATGAAAAAACTTCTTCTTATACCAGCAGCATTGATGATTATAGCCCTTGCCTCTTGCGACACCAAGACCTGCAAGTGCTACATCTACAACGGAGCCAACACTCCCTATATGGAATACGAGTACATAGCCGAGGGCAACTCCTGCTCCACACTCGACTACAACCGCGGCACCCAGTACCGCCAGTGCATCGAGTACAACGAACCCGACATCGACCCCGGCGACATCGGCCAGGAGTACAAAGGACGATAAAAACTGATGAGAGGTGTGAGAGGGAAGTGAGAGGGGGAGTGAGAGAGGAGTGAAAGAGGAGTGAAAGGGGAGTGAGAGGGGAGTGAAAGGGAAGTGAGAGGGAAGTGAGAGGGGAGTGAGAGGGGAGTGAGAGGGGGAGTGAGAGAGGAGTGAGAGGGACAATACTATCCGAGCCGGTACATTTGTCCCACTCACTCCCCCTTCACTTCCCACTCACTCCCCCTTCACTCCCCTCACCATTCACTAATCACCATTCACTCTTCACTTTTCACTCCTCACCACCACTTTCTGCGTCTTGTGGTTACCCACCTTGACCAGGTAGACACCTGAGGGGAATTTCGAACTTTGAATTTCGAATCTCGGATCTCGAATCAGGCTGCTGTACAGCTGCCGGCCCATAATGTCGAACACCCATACCTGCTCGCCTTGGGCGCCATCCACCACAATGCCGCCGTTCGAGGCGTAAACCTTCACCTCGGGCAGCGGCTCGGCCTCCTGCACTCCAACCGTCGACTCGAATATCGCCTTGCGATACACATATCCCTGGCCGTTGTAGGCAATCTGGCGCGGGTTGTCGGTATTGTTGTCGTCCCATTTCACAAACTGGTATCCCTCCTCAGGTGTCGCCTCAATGGTGGCGGTGTTGTCGTCGCAGGTAGGCTGCTTCGTGGCCACAGCACTGCCCCAATGGATATTGTTGGACGTGACAACCACATAGTAGCTCGTCTCCCTGAAGTTTTCAAACCGCCCCCACTTGGCGTCCTGGCTGTACAGGCTTGCCTTGTTGCACGGCACATAGACATCTATCTGCGTGTCTATGCTGTCGAACGCCCTGTCCGACGTATTGGGCACCGTCGGATTCATACAGACAATGGTGGACACGTTGTCACATCCCGCATAGGCTCTGTAACCAATATAATTGACCCCAACAGGCAGAACGATTTCACGAAGGCTTTTACAATCACAGAATGCCCCATAATCAATCACCCGCACACACTCAGGCAACACAACCTCTTTCAGGCTTGTGCATCCCTCAAACATCGACATCCCTATTCGTTCAATCCCGTTTCCTACAACGGCTCTTTCGAGCGACGTGCAGCCAAGGAAGGCGTCACTACCGACTTTTGTTATATTGTCGGGAATAACAATCTCCTGTAGCGAAGTGCAATTCTTGCAGAAACCAAGGGGAAGTTCAGTCATCGTGCTACTAAGCGTCAGCTGTCTCAAGTTCGGGCACTCTTCAAATATGTAAGCCTCCAGATCGGTTTGGTTGCCTGGTTCAAAGTACACACTCTCAAGGTTGTTGCAGTATCCAAAGGCACTGGAGCCGACTTTGGTTATCACACTGTCTATCCTTACCGTTCTGATATTGAAACAATAGGCAAAAGCAAACTCTCCTATCGAAGTCACCGTCGATGGTATAGTGGCGTCGGTGGCGTCTCTCTCGCAGCATACAATCTTAGTCTTCAGGCTGTCCGAGTAATAGTACTGCCCTTCTTTATAAGCATTCAGATTATCCGCACCCCAGGGAGCGCCCTGAAGCGAACCGTTGTATTCCACATTGGGAATAGCAAGGAAGGCATTGGGCCCTATGCTGTCCACGCTCGACGGAACGACAAAACTGCCCAACCCGAAGCATCGACAGAACGCTTCCTCGCCAATGGTCTTGACCGACGACGGTATTGACACCGAAAACAGCCTGTTGCCACCCCTAAAAGCGCCGGCGCCGATAGCGATAACGCTGTAATTGACACCTCCGTTGCTGACGTGAGCAGGAATGACCAGGTTGATTGGCTCTATGCTGTCGCGCGAATAGTCCCAGCCAACAATCGCCACTCCGCCCTGCACAATGTCGCAATACAGCGTGTGACCCGACGGTGACGCCACGTCAAAATCCCTTGCCGACAGCGAGACATTGGCCGCCAGCATTGCAATTAAAATCAAAATATTTCTTTTCATCTTGTAAAGGTTTAAAGGGTTTTAAAAGTCAAAAAGGTTAAAAGGGTTGGATGTTGATATGTTGATACGTTGATATGTTGATATGTTGAAGGGTTTAAAGGGTTATAAGGGTTATAAGGGTTTTAAAGGTTTTAAGGGTTTTAAGGGTTAAAGGGTTAAAAGGGTTATAAAGGGTTAAAGGGTTAAAAGGGTTATAAAGGTTATAAGGGTTCTCCGCTCTCCGTTCTCCGTTTTCCGTTCTCCGTTCTCCGTTCTCCGTTCTCCGCTCTCCGTTCTCCGCTTTCCGTTCTCCGTTCTCAGTTCTCCGCTTTCCGTTCTCCTTATTTCTTCACTATTGTCCTTATTCCCTGTTTCTCTTTGCTGCGTACTGCCATCAGGTATTGTCCTGCGGGCAATGCGCTCATATCCACCTCCGTCACTGCCTCGCCATATTTCCTGCTCACCACTGCCTTGCCGTTCATATCATATATCCTCATCTCATACTCTCCCGGCTGCACCATCCTTATCGTCAGGCGCCCCGTTGTCGGGTTCGGCGACACGCCGAAGTCAAGGTCGCCAGCCTGACCTATGCCGGCGGCCCACGCCGAGTCGTACTTGAACATTGCCGCAAAGAGCGTGTCCTGGGTAACTGTTACAACTCTTGGCAGCTGCCATTCGCCGTCCGACCAGCCCTCAAAGATGCAGAACGGGGCGGTGGTGACCGTCAGCGTGGCGTCCTCGCCTTCCATATATACGCCGCCGCCTTCCACAGTTCCCCACTCCTCGTTGTTGGTGGTCGTCTCGACATTATAGTATTCCTTGTCCACAAAATAGGCAACAAAAGCAGTGTCGCTCACAAGGTGAATCACACGCGGGTTGTCCGTCACACCGTCGTTCCATCCTACGAATTTGCAGGTATAGATAGGCTCCGCAGCAATGGTGTTGTCCGTCTCGCCGTAATAGCTGCCGCCGCCAGTGACAGTGCCCTTGGTCTCGTCCGACGAAGTCACACTGAGCATATACGACTCGTTGGCGTAGAAATAGGCCACAAACGATGTGTCGCTGGTCAGGTGTATCACCCTCGGGTTCTCGGTGCTGCCGTCGCTCCACGAGTCGAAATGGAAGCCCGGAGTCGGCACAGCCTCAATGGTGTCGTAAGTGTCGTCAGGCCAGCGGCCGCCGCCAAGCACCTCGCCGAAGGCGGTGTCGTTAGGCACGGCGTTGAGATTCCACTGGTCCACAATGGGAAGGTAGTATCCCCACGGACTGTCAGGCCACATAGAGACCCAATCATATTGATCGCCTACCAACCAGTCATAATATGCCACCCAATTCCTTGCCGAATCGTCTCCATCTTCGCAGTCATCATCATAATCAGTGTAATAGAGCTCAACTTCACCTTTATCATTAATGCGGCAATGTCCACCTTGATATGCTAAATCCGCATAGTCTGTTGGAATATATCGCCATATATGCGAGCCGGGATAGGTGAACACATTGCTGTTGGTTGAGCCATAGATATAGAAATCCGAATCGACATATACCGGTTGTTTAAAATATGCCTCATAAAGATATATATATTCTGTAAACTCTCCGTTCCAACCCCTCTTGTATTCCATCACTCGGGCTGTGGCGGTGTCCCACCTCACAGAGTCGAGCAGCACAAGGTCAAGACCATCCTTTATACCAAAACTTTCCAAAAAAGTGTAGTGTCTACCAACCAACTGGTAGAGATACAGGTATTCGGGAAGTTTTGTACCAAGCGAATCGGCAGCATTAGGCGGCGTATTCCTGTTGACCAGAGCAACAAGGCCTTTCACCTTCATCCGCTGGTTTGTATGCTCCCACTTGGCAATAGAATTGTCTGGATAGCGATTAAAAACATCAAAAAAACGACAGTAGGTACTATCCACAACACCACCATCGGGAAGAAAAGCAGAGCAGTCGTCAAACCATTTGGTGTAGTAATAATCCTTATATCGCACTTCGGCCGGTATCGTGTCGCCCACTTCACAAGGTTTAGCCATCGATGCGAATGCCATCATCGGCATAAAAAACAGCACAAGGCTGAGTATATTTCTAACTATTGTTTTCATATCTATAAGTTTTAAATTAATAATTACCCGTTTTAATATATATGTCACAAAAAAGACACTTTTTGCTGCATATAATTATGTTAAAAGATGTTAATTGCCATCTATCGTACTTTATTACAACATCTTCCAAGCAAAACTATTCTTATTCTTTTACACACTGAAACTCCTTCTCCAATTCATAAGGATAGAAATTAATATAGGTGACAGGATATCTGACCTCGTTATAGGCAAAACGCAGTCCTATACGCAACCGTTTATTATCAACGGCGTGGTTTATGGTTACAGGCTGTGCCTCATCGTAATTCCTTGAATGGCACGTTTGCTCGTAACCGCCTCCTTGTTCTCCCCTTTGAGACATCAGATATACCGGTGAATGAAGATTGTTCAGTTCATCTCCTGTCCAGAACAGATGTTCATATCCGTTCCTTTTCTGGAGTGTTATGGAATGGAGCCCAAAATCTTCATTATAGAACTGTACTACAGGAAAATTGCAATAAATGTTTTTGTTCCAGGTCAAGACAGAAACATAATCCGTATTGTCATTAAACAAGACTGCCGTAGCGTCGTTTGACGGCATATAAATCAAGTCCTTCGCCAATTGACTGCCTTTCAGGTATGCGCCTCTGTGGAAAGAGAGCGTCCCGTTGCTGTAGGTGTATTGGCAATTAAGCAATCCTCCAAATCCCTGCCCGTCCATAAGAAAACATAGTTCTGTTCCGTTGTCTGTTGTGTGGCATATTTTGCCTGGGGATTTCAGACTGAAATCATCAATGCCGATTGTTTCGTAACATCCCATTCCCATTGTCATCAGCGAGAAATCGATTGCATTGACATAATCATTGAGTTCCAATCCTCCAGGACAATGGTGGTCTTCCTGGTCGCTGTATCTGATCCAAAGGCTGTCGCCAGCGACATTTTTTGCTGCAGTCACGACATAGTCGTCGGTTTTTGTTATATCTGTCAAGACATCATAATTATTATATCTTATATTGTTGTCCCAACGGATGCCTCCTCCGGTATACACAGGGTAGAATTTGGCTCTGCAGTAACAGGACGGTTTGTTGACAGTGTCGTCTACTCCTATAATATCCAAAACAGCATTGTCTATAAAGGTATTCTGATATTGATAATATTTGCCGTATTGTTCAGGGTAGCACTCCATCTTGTACAGTTCCTTCGTTTTCTCTATATCACGCACCTTGGCAGTAAATGACGATGACGGGTTCAAGGCATCCTCCATCGAGAAGAAACCTGCAAAACCGTGTGTCGAATACGTGTAAATATAATATGGGGTCTCACCTTCCGGGGTAACAGGACATACTATACCGTCAAATTGTGTCCTTGTACCGCAAAAACAGCAGTAGTCCACCGTTGTAATGCCGTCCATCTTTCGGAGAGTGACAAACTTGATGTCGTTGACCTGATAGCCTAACGGCAAGTCGAACAGATGCTCCAAAGCGCCAGTGGCCGTGTTTTGAATCACAAACGACGAGCGCCCTGTTATAGAGTCTGTATATACCACATTGGTATGATGGCCATACATCATCAGGACATTGTGTTTGTCATCATAATTGCGCACTATCGATGTATACGGCACATATTCTTCACTGTATTGGCAAAATATCTGCTCCATCTCTGATATTTGCGCAGACAACCTGAAAAAAGGCATTAATACTAATAGAATTAGAAAGAATTTTTTTGTCATAGTATAAAGTTTTAAATATTAATAATTATTAAACTAATAGGTGTTTTTTCACATAAATCATTATCTGATTGCGATGCAAGTAAATTTGCCTGTTCGCTCATCATAATCAATTGTGACATCATAACCTTCTTTTGCTTTTTTCTCTGCCCACTCGTAGGCATCGTCGTGACTTGAGGTTGTGTAGGTCAGTACCTCTTTTGTGAAAGCTGTCTGAGAAGATGCATTTTCGTTTCTGAAACTAACTTTATGTCCCTCTTCAGCCAAAGCAATCATCCGTTTTACAAAGGCTTTCCAAGCTTCATCTCCTATAAAGGAAACACGGTATGTTACACCATCAACGGTGTAACATACGTTATAGACATTATTGCCTTCGGCAATTGTTATGGAATAGTCTAACTCGTTTTCTTTCTGGCAGCTGACGGCCAGCGTTCCGAGCACTGCAAAGAGTGCAATTGTTGTAAATACTTTCTTCATTTTGTTGTTGTATTTTTATTGTTAGTTGATTTGTCAAAATTGTAATAAAAAACAGCGTGCGCTTCTTCTTCACTTTTCACATAATAAATACAAACCGTTTTCTTTAGAAATGAAACCGACCTTAAAACGTCTTCGCTGTAGTTATGCTTAACCGATTGTAAAAAATCATTCTTGTTAATTAGCTTAGTAAATACTAAATCCTTTCCTCCATCTATTCTGCTTTGAGAAAAAGAATCCAATTCTGGTATATAGAAGTCTTTACATAATTTGTTCCAGCCCACGGAGTCTGTGGCCTCCAGCAGGGTGACGTCGACAAAAACGCTGTCGTTGATGCGGAAGTCTTTTATGAACGACGCTCTTATACTGGGATTATTGACATACAACCTGTACACCTCGCTGCATTGCGCAAGAGGCACCGTGCGGGGCCACAAAAGAACTCCGGCGCCACTCCCGACAATCAAGAGGCATACAAGCAATGTTATAATCCAACGTCTGTTCATACGGATTTAAAGGGTTTAAAGGGTTAAAGGGTTTAAAAGGTTTGAAGGGTTTGAAAGGTTTGAAGGGTTTGAAGGGTTTAAAAGGTTTGAAAGGTTTAAAAGGTTTGAAAGGGGTTAAAGGGGTTAAAGGGTTAAAAAAGTTTAAAAGGGTCTCAATCCGTTCAATCTGTTCA
>Ga0129306_1000278_pt1 | contig 86622 bp, 83 predicted proteins | sample P827metagenome_FD_94438 | JGI IMG/M metagenome (GOLD analysis project Ga0129306, IMG submission 94438) | Capybara group fecal microbial communities from Wisconsin, USA - P827 metagenome | ecosystem: Host-associated > Mammals > Digestive system > Large intestine > Fecal | place: USA: Wisconsin...
ACAATTATACCAAAGAGAGCGCCCTTTGGGGCGCTCTTTTACTATATTTATAGCAAAAAATGGTAACTACACTAACGTGTAATTACCATTTTTTATTATGGGCTATTTTGTTACAGCCCCTTTCTATTAGCGGCTAGAATACTTGAATAGTTAGGCAATTAAAAGTATACTTATGATAGATTAATTTATGACTATTGATATATGACAAATAGTGAAAGGTTGTGACGGAATGCGAAAAATTCTAACTATTGGAGAACCGCTAGGCATGCTGTGTGCGGCGACACAAGGGGAGTTACGCAATGTGGATACATTTAAACGCTATGTAGCTGGTGCAGAATTAACTTATGCAGTAGGTATGGCGCGTCTAGGTTATGATGTTACCTATGTCACTAAAGTTGGAAATGATCCAATGGGTTTGCATATTTTAGACTTTTTGCAAAAAGAAAAGGTTAATACTGAGTTTTTAGATATTGTAGAAAACTATTCTACAGGCATTGAAATGAAACGTTCTAATGAAGATGGTTGGCCTGATTTATATTATTTTCGCGGAAAGACAGCCGCTCAATTATTGAGTCCTAAAGATATAAAACGTATTAATTTTGATGAATATGACCACTTACATGTAACGGGAATTTCTATAGCTCTTTCCCAAAGCTGTAGAGAAGCTGTTATGGAGATGATTTCAAAAGCACATGCTCATGATATAACGGTTTCGTTCGACCCTAATTTGCGTCCAAGACTATGGCCGAATGAAGATGAAATGCGATATGTATTAAATGGGATTACCATTCTTTGTGATATTGTATTCCCCGAATTATTAGAAGCGCAGAAATTGCTAGGTACTAGTGATCCAGATACAATTGCTGACTTTTACATTAGTGCTGGCGTTAAAACAGTTGTTTTAAAAATGGGAGACAGAGGGATTTTTGTAAAAAATAAAAAAGAACGCTTTTTTGCAGATGACTATCCTTATACAAATATTGTAGATCGAATGGGCATTGGTGAAGGTTTTGCTGTTGGTATTACTTCTGCCCTTTTAGAAGGTCGTACCCTAGAACATGCGATTGCTCGTGGTCGAATTATTGGTGCACATATTGCAACAGATACAACTACATATGGTTCTATGCCAAATCGAGAGACTCTAATTGCTTGGATAAAAGAAGTATTTTATAATGATGAAACGGTTATGCGCCTATATGGAGAACATATACCAGATAAAGAGTTACCAGAAGAAACTCCATTAGATGCAGCAACAAATAGACAGTTTATAAAAGAGCAATTGGCTACGGTTGAAATGGATGCGGAACCTAAAGATGATTTAGATAAATTTTTAATGAAACAAAAAGCGTTAGATGAAGAGAAACGCTTGGAAGAAGCTAAGTTAAAGACAGAATCTTTGCATAAAAAAAACACAGACAAGTCTAAAAAAGACGCTAAAGCTGATATGGGTAAAGAATAAATTGATATAAAAAGAAGAGGAATATATATGTCATTAGAAGAATTTGTAAGCCGTCCACTGCGGTTAGGAGTATTAACGGTTTCGGATACACGCACGCCAGAAACAGATAAGGGGGGAGATACCATCGTGACATTGGCAGAAGCTGTTGGACATGAGATTGTAAAACGAGCTATTGTAAAAGATGACTATGACTCTATTTATCATATGGTAAAAGAGTGGTGCGATAGTAACATGCTTGATGCTGTTATTACTACGGGCGGTACGGGCATCGCTCTACGTGATGTGACCATAGAAGCAGTGAATAATCTGATTCAAAAAGAAATACCAGGTTTTGGAGAACTTTTTAGATATCTTAGTTTCACAGAAGATATTGGGACAAAAGCAGTAGCTTCTCGTGCAGTGGGTGGTGTTTATAATAACACTTTAATTTTATCTCTTCCAGGATCAGTTGGGGCTGTTACTTTGGGGATGGAAAAACTTATTTTACCAGAGATCAAACATTTAATTCGGGAAATTACAAAATAAAAGTTTGAATTTTCTTCATGTAATTAACATAATATTTCAATGGAATTGCATAGTAAAATTACGCGTAGCTATGCTATAATTAATTGATATATGAAACAGTGTTTTTGTTGCACTCCTAACACTGCTGTTGAATTATTTAGGGGGATCCTATGGCGTTTAAATTAAAATCGAAAGAAGAAAAGTTTTTTAGTGTTTTGGAAGAACATGCAAAGCTTTGTCATGAAGCAGGTCAATTATTAGTTCAAGTTTTTGAAAATGAGATTGATAAGGAAGAAGCTCTTACTCTAATTAGTGAAAAAGAAGTCGAAGCAGATGAGCTTGTTAATATTGTTATGACTAAATTACGCAAGACTTTTATTACTCCAATGGATCGCGAGGATATACAGACTCTTATTGATCAGCTAGATAATACGATTGATTCCACAAAAGATATTATGGATAAAATGTGCATGTATCATGTAGGACAACCTACTCCAGGCGCAGTTCGCATGGCTAAAATTGCTTCTAAATGTATGAAACACGTACAACGTTCTATTTCCTATATGGATAGTCTAAAAAAAGATTATTTAAAAGTAGAAGGGCGTGCTATGGAAGTTCTTAGTTTGGAAGAAAAGGCTGACTTCATTTATCACGAAGAAATGGCGACATTGTTTACTGAATGTAAAGATCCAATTGAAATTATTAAATGGAAGGAAATCCTTGACTCTATGGAAAATGTTATTGATGGTTGCGAGGATTTGGTTGGCACGTTCCGCCGGGTAGTATTGAAGTATGCTTGATCATTGGTTTTTATGGTTAGTTGTTTTTCTATGTTTGGCATTCGACTATATTAACGGGTTTCATGATACGGCTAATGCAATCGCTACCTCTGTTTCTACACGTGCCATTGAGCCAAAGAAGGCAGTCATGATGACTGCAGTACTTAATTTCTTAGGTGCTATGGTAAGTACAGGTGTAGCTAAAACTATTGGTGGGGATCTTGTAATATCAGCAAATTTAATCAATCCAGAAGTTATTGCTGCAGCACTAGTGGGGGCTATTTTTTGGAATTTATTAACTTGGTGGTTTGGTATTCCTAGTTCCTCTTCACATGCTTTAATTGGTGGTGTTATCGGTGCCGTTGCCATATCAGTAGGTTGGGATGCCTTGAATATGATGGGGATTGGGAAAATCTTTATTTCTTTGATTTTATCTCCCATTATTGCGTTACTTACTGGCTTTATCATTATGAAGTTTTTAGCCAAAGCTTTTGGACGTTTTTCCCCGATTACTTTGAATGATAAATTCAGAAGTATGCAAGTGTTTTCTGCTATATTAATGGCTTTTTCTCATGGTTCTAATGATGCACAGAAAGCCATGGGGATTATTACCCTTACGTTGCTCAGTGGAGGTTACATTAATACTCTTGACGTTCCATTTTGGGTAAAAGTTAGCTGTGCGGCAGCGATGGGGTTAGGTACAGCGGCAGGTGGATGGCGTATTATTTCTACTATGGGTACCAAAATATTTAAGCTTGAAACTATAAATGGATTCGCTGCAGATTTGAATTCTGCATTTGTAATTTTTACAGCTACATTTTTGCATTTACCCGTTTCTACTACCCATGTAGTTAGTGGTTCTATTATGGGTGTAGGTTCCGCAAAACGAGTAAAAGCTGTAAATTGGGGTGTTGCACGATCTATGGTGCTTGCTTGGTTTGTGACAATTCCACTTAGTGCTTTTGTTGCAGCTCTTGCATTCCTAGTGTTAGATATATTTGTTCATTAATAAAGTTATAATTTTATTTATCTTGCACTTTATCATGAGCTATCATATAATAACTTTGTAAAATGCTCAGTAATTCTGAGCATTTTTTACGATTAAAAAGTATACTTTGGTGGTGTTGTTTATAATTAAAAGGGATGGATTCATGAAGTTAAACCAAGCAACAGATTATGCGTTTAGAATGGTTCTACACATGGCACAATTACCAATAGGCACAAAAGTTACTGGTAATGAGTTGGCAAAAGCGCAAAATATTCCTGAGCGCTTTTTGTTGAAGATTATGCGAAACCTAACCGCCGCTAAAATTATGCAATCTTTTCGTGGTGTTGATGGAGGATTTTCTTTGTTACAAAGTCCTGCGGATATAACCTTACTTTCTGTTATTGAAGCAGTAGAAGGTACTATGTATTTACAGAAATGTTTTTATGACGTAAACTCCTGTTCTAGAGGCTGTCGTGGACATTGTTCTATTCATTATGCATTTGATCATATACAATTAACACTAATTAAAGAGTTAAATTCTATTAATTTTGAAATGTTGGCCGCACAGGAATGCAGTATTAATAGACATAAGCAAAAAGTGGATAATGCATAATTTTATAATCATAGAGTATTGCAATTTGATTGTATTTTGAAGAGTTTTCATTAGAGGAGGCCCGTTATGATGGATGCCGTGTTATTAGCTAGATGGCAATTTGCACTAACTACAATCTATCATTGGTTATTTGTACCATTTACATTGGGAATGACAATTACAGTAGCCATTATGGAATTAATGTATGTGAATACTAAAAACGAAATTTATAAGAAAATGGCTAAATTTTGGGGTAAGCTATTTCTTATCAATTTTGCAATGGGGGTAGTAACAGGCATTGTGCAAGAATTCCATTTTGGGATGAATTGGTCTGAATATGCTCGTTTTATGGGTGATATTTTTGGGGCGCCTTTAGCATTAGAAGCGTTGACTGCGTTTTTCCTTGAATCTACCTTTATGGGAGTTTGGATTTTTGGTTGGGATCGTCTTTCTGCAAAAGCGCATGCTATTGTAGCTTGTTTAGTTGCATTAGGGACTAATCTTTCTGCTTTTTGGATTTTAACGGCTAATAGTTTTATGCAGCATCCTGTAGGCTATGTTCTTCGAAATGGACGAGCCGAAATGGGTAACTTTGTTGAAATTGTTACTAATCCCTATTTACATGGTCAATTCGCACATATTGTCTTTGCAGGTCTTATGACAGCTGGTATTATTATTGCATCTATTAGTGCTTGGCATTTAATTCGTAAAAATTATGTAGAGTTTTATTCTCCTTCTGTTAAATGGGGACTTGTAATTGCTATTATAGGCGGATTCCTTGTATCCGGCGCTGGTCATTTTCAAGGACAAACAGTAACTAAACTACAACCTATGAAGATGGCTGCTATGGAAGCACTTTGGGAAACGGAAGACCCTGCACCATTTACCCTAGTGGCAGGCATTGATGAAGCGGGTCGAAAAAATAATTTTGCCCTTGAAGTACCTGGGGGCTTGTCATTTTTAACACAAAATTCTTTTACAAGTGGCAAAGTGGAAGGCATTAATGATTTGCAGGCACAAGCAGTAGCGAAATATGGGGAAGGAAATTATATTCCTAATGTTACCGCTATGTTTTGGGCTTTTCGTGCCATGGTTGGTGCAGGCAGTTTGATGCTACTCGTTTCACTTCTAGGTCTTTATATGTATAAGAAAGGCAAACTATTAGATAATACGCTCCTTTTAAAAGCTATTTTCTGGATGTTGCCATTGCCTTATATTTGTAATAGTACTGGTTGGTATGTAGCGGAAGCGGGACGTCAGCCTTGGCTTGTTTATGGTCTGCAGAAAACAGTGGATGGAGCCTCTCCATTTGTAACAGCTCCAGAAATTTGGACCACTATCATTGGATTTACACTTGTTTATATTTTTGCAGCTATTGCAGCTATCTATTTAGCGATGCAACATATTAAAGCTGGCCCTGCGGGGAATAATTCTCATGACATTATAGAAACTAAGGAGGAAACTAAATTATGGAAATGATCACTAGTAATTTAAACGTAATTTGGTTTGTCTTAATCTTTATATTGTTTGCAGGTTTCTTCGTTTTGGAAGGCTTTGATTATGGACTGGGCATCTTATTACCTATTATTGGTAAAACGGATGTAGAGCGTCGTCAAATGATTAATTCTATTGGTCCTGTTTGGGATGGCAATGAAGTTTGGATGATTACTGCTGGCGGTGCTATGTTTGCGTCTTTTCCTCATGTATATGCGACTTTATTCAGTGGATTTTATTTGGCTTTATTCTTGATGCTTGCTGCGCTTATTATTCGTGGTGTATCCTTTGAATTTAGAAGTAAGGATCCTGCACCAGCTTGGCGTAAAACTTTTGACTATTGTATTTTCTTTGGCTCTTTTATCCCTGCACTTTTATGGGGAATTACTGTTGGTAATTTAATTCAAGGTACACCTATTGATGCAAATAAACATTTTGTAGGCGGGTTCTTTGATTTATTAAGTGTTTATACTCTTCTTTGTGGACTTGCATTTATTCTAGTATTTGTTTATCATGGTGCTCTTTATGTGTCTATTAAAACGACAGGGGCTATTGCTGAACGTGCTCGTGCAACAGCTCTTGTAGAAGGGGTGTTTGTTGCAATAGGAGCGATTGCTCTTGTAGTAGCTACATATGTGTATACTGATTTATTTAAATCTACACTTGCTACCGTTGCCTTTTCATTAGCTATTCTATGTTTCCTCGTTTCTTGGGCGTTTACTCGTGTACGCAAACCAGGAATGGGTTTTGTTTTTAGCTGTTTGATGATTATTATGATTGTAGGTGCATATTTTGCAGGTCTGTTCCCTCGTATTATGGTTTCTAGCTTAAATCCAGAGTGGAGCTTGACGATTACAAATGCATCTTCTTCACCATACACATTAACTTTGATGACGATTGTTGCTTGCTTATTTGTGCCAATAATTCTTTGTTATCAAGCTTGGGTGTATATTACTTTCCGTAAACGGGTGGATGAAAAAGATTTGCACTACTAAAATATGAAGCGTACTCTTCGGAGTACGCTTTCTTTATAGTAAAATAGAGGTGTCAAAGTGCTTGATGAAAGGAGGCGAAAGATGATTTCCCAATCAATTATAGGAGAACTAAAACAGTCCAAAATTTTATTTTTAAAGTTATTTATATGTTCTTTCATAAGCACAGTAGCAATTGTAGGACAAGCTTATTTCTTTGCTGTTCTAGTAAATGGAGGTTTTTTAGAATCCCAATCTCTAGAGAATTTACAAATGACTATTTTATGGCTTTTAGGGGCTATTGTTATACGTGTAATATTTTCTTATAGGCAGGAACAAACCGCAGGCGAATTAGCGGCAACTATTAAAAGGCGGTTACGCCATCGTATACTTCATCATATGATGGCGCTTGGACCTTTTGGAGAAGATAAGCGTGGTGAAGTGATACATTTATTAACGGATGGTATTGAACAAGTGGAATCTTATGTGTCTCGATATCTTCCGCAAATGATTTATGCGATAATGATTCCTTTAATTATGGCAATTGCTATCATTCAAGCGCAACCGTGGATAAGTATTATTTTGATTGTAACATTTCCGTTGATTCCTTTCTTTATGATTCTTATTGGCAAACAAGCCGAACGATTAAATAAAGAACAATTCCAACGGATGAGCTATCTAGGCGGTCATTTTCTTGATGTACTGCAAGGTATTATGACGTTAAAAGTGTTTGGCCGTTCTATCGAACAAATTGAGGTAATTAGTCGCTTATCGGCTGAATTTAGAGACTCTACATTGAGTGTTCTTCGCATAGCCTTTTTATCTGCTCTTGTTCTTGAACTTGTGGGGACTATTAGTACGGCTTTGATTGCGGTTTATATGGGGGTATCTTTACTTTATGGTAATGTAGAATTTTTACCCGCGTTTTTTGTACTTTTATTAGCTCCTGAATTTTATGCACCACTACGTCAACTTGGTGCGGCTTTCCACACGGGAATGGCAGGTCAAACAGCATTAGAACGCATGGAATTATTTTTAGCATTACCTGTTTTAGAGCCTAAAAGTGGAAACTTATTAGTTTCGAATTTAGAATCTATACAATTGGAAAATGTAAGTTATATATATCCTAATACGACACAACCAGCAGTTTCAAATGTAAGTTTTGAAATTACGAAGTCGAATCGTGTTATGCTAGTGGGACAGAGTGGGTCCGGAAAAAGTACCATTTCTTATCTTGTGATGCGGATGTTGGCGCCGACTACAGGAAATATTATATTAACAGATACGAAACAGATGAATCTACTAAACGTAAATCAGGACAATTGGAAATCACATATCGCGTATGTGCCACAGAAACCACATTTGTTTAAAGGGTCAATCCGTCATAATATTTCCTTTGGAGATTCTTCTATTACCGAATCAGATATCATTAATGCGGCTAAAAAAGCTGCTGCCCATGATTTTATTATGTCACTGCCAAATGGGTATGATACTGTACTTGGTGAAGATGGACTGGGTCTATCTGGGGGAGAACGGCAACGCATCGCCATAGCTAGAGCATTTTTAAAACAAGCAGATATTCTTATTCTTGATGAAATTAGTGCCCATTTAGACGTAGAAACCGAAGAGAGTATTTCACATTCCTTAGAAATGCTTATGCAGGATAAGTTTGTGCTATTAATTGGGCATCGACCTAAAACTATGCGATGGGCGGATATGTTAGTAGTTTTGCAAAATGGTGAGCAAATAGCAAAGGGGTCTTTTTGTGAACTCTTACAGTCTTGTGAATACTTCAGGGCATTGGTGGCACAGGGAGGTGTAGATAATGAAAGCTAAAAATCTACTATTCTCTGTTCTCAGTGGTCCTCAAGGTCAAGGAAAGCTTTCTTTCATAGGGAGTTTATTCTTTGCATTTTTTACTATTTTTTGTAATGTAGCATTATTGACTAGTTCAGCTTGGCTTATTGCTAAAGCCGGTTTACATCCCGCTTTAGTCGCATTGAGTTTAGCTATTGTAGGTGTTCGATTTTTTGGTATTAGTCGCGCGGTGAGTCGCTATATTGAACGTTATATTTCTCACTATATGGCGTTTCAGGGATTATATGGATTACGGGTTTGGTTTTATAAACAAATTGAACCATTAGCACCGGCAGTTCTTCAACATTATGGAAGTGGTGATTTATTAAATCGCATTATTTCAGATATTGAAACGTTACAATTTTATTATTTACGGGTTCTCATTCCTCCGGGAGCGGCGATTATGCTGACGGTAGTTGCCATTGTTTTCTTAATGCAATTTGGCATCAACTTTGCAGTCTTACTCTTGATAGCAGCTATTGTTGCTGGAGCTCTCATTCCGCTAATGGTATTAAGGCATAATAGACAAGCCGTTGACAGTGCACTTTTTATTCGTAGTCATATTAAAACTGCACTTGTAGAAACCGTAGATGGTGTGATGGATATTTTAACTTATGGGAAAGAACGTTATATTATAAATGCCATAGATGAACAATTCGGTAAGTTGGAACAGAAACAGATACATATTCATAAGGGGAATGCCAGAGGTGATGCCATGTTTCTATTAGTTGTACAACTAACGATGGTTTTAGGTGCTATTTTGGCTATTTTAGATGTGCGTTCTCATTATTTTGAAGGCATTTATATTGCTGTTTTAGCGATTGGCTTACAGAGTTATTTCGAGGCCTTGCAACCGATGATAACCATGTTTTATCATAAACGGGAAAGTGAAAAAGCAACTGAGCGCTTGCTTGCGTTAGCAAAACAAGAGCCGCAAGTAATAGATGATTTAAATTCGCGTATAGAGCTAGGGGTGCCAAGTGGTTTAAGATTTACACATACATCTTTTTCCTATAATAATACGGTTGTATATAACGATTTTAATCTTTCTATTGCCAATCAAGAAAAGGTAGCTATTGTTGGACCTAGTGGAGCCGGGAAGACTACATTATTTATGATTTTAGAACGTTTTTATGATTATAAAGGTTCAGTACAGTATAATGGTCGCGAGATAAAAACATTGCCGCAAGAAATGATGCGAAGTTTATGCACTACGCTTTCACAAGACACCTATATATTTCACGCTACGGTAGAAGAAAATATCCGATTGGCAAAGCCCACTGCTACGATGGAAGAATTGGAGGCAGCTATTAATTTTGCAGGCTTATCTGAATTGATTGCTTCGTTACCTCAAGGCTTAGAAACAATGTTGGGTGCTGGTGAAATAAAATTAAGTGGAGGACAACGACAACGTATTGCATTAGCTCGTGTATATTTACGTGATGCAGAGTTACTATTATTAGATGAACCATTAGAAGGGCTTGATCAGGTCAGTCGTCAAAATTTACAAGAAGCCTTATATCGTTTGATGGAAGGGCGTACAGTTATTTATATTACGCATCACTTACATGGTTTAGAAAAGATGGATCGCATTTTATTTATGGAAAAAGGTGTAATCCAAGAAGAGGGCACCTATGACCAGTTGATGAAGGTCAATAGTCGTTTTAAACGTTATAAGCAATTATCTATGGAAATATAGTCTATCACAAATTTCTTTTAGCAATGGCTATTCTATGGTAAAATTGATATGTTAATGAAACTTAAACTATTAAAATAGGGAGGGGCTATGATTAAATTACTAAAAAAATTTAAAAACGTAGCCGAAGCTCTTTCAGATACAACACCACAACTTAAGAAGCTATTGCGTAAAGATACAAAGATAGATGAGGATGGAGTTAAAATAATAACAGAACCTGTTGAAGGTACATTATATGAACATCGCATTATTACTGTTGAGGAAGATTTAGTAAATCGTATGCTCCGCAACCGATATAGAGACCATTGGTTAATTCATTCTATAACTTTCGAATTTGAACCTAATAATGTCATCTTTATGAGTGTGATTACGAAGTTAGGAAATGTTATTAATGCTTCTTTTACATTGGAAGATTTGTGGTTTGATGACTATGCTTCTGTTTTTGAAATAAAATTAGATATGCCTTCACTCGATATGGGCAGTTTTATTCTAAATTCCATCGTCCATGTTGTTGGAAAATGGACGTTAAATTTGATGGGGATTTTCTTTAATCCTTTTGCAATCAGTGATGCTGGATCAAGTGTACGCTTTGAGAAAAATGGTGTTATACGATTTGACTTAATTTCGAATAGTGATATTAGGCGCTTTATTCCTCTTCCAGAACGCTTAGAAGGGAGTTATGGCCCATTACTTTTGGCTAATGCTAAAACAACACAAGCGGCTATTCGTATGGACTATTATGCTTTCCATGAACCAGTACAAACATTTACTTTACCTGAAGTGCCAGTAAAAACCAGTTGGGTGCGCTCTATTGATATTGCGGCAGCACTATTACTGCCTATTGGTGTTTGGATTAGCTTTATAATTCTTCATCATTACTTGCCGACAGAGACTATTGAATTTTCCGTTTCGACATATTTCTTAATTTCTATTGGGATTTTATGTATCAGTTTTTTTGTTATGAATATTCCTCGTTATATTTACATGTATTTTGATTCGCGTAAACATTGGCAGAGTGTATTTGTTCATAATAATATTAAAATTCAGATGCGTAAATTGCACCGTCGCATCATTACACTGGAAGGGTGCCTTGATAAAGATAGTGATGAGTTAGATCCTTCTTATCAAGAAAAAATTCGCTATTTAATTTTACAAATACGCGATAAACGATTTTTAGCACAGCGATTAAAGATTGCTGATGAAGATCGTGATAGAAAACAAAAAGTTAAATTTATTATTGCTTATATTGGTTGTACATTGTTAGAATGGATGCTATTGATTCATTAAGGTTAATATTATAAAAAATAAAGCCCCTATAAGTGAACTGCCCCAAAATTGTGTCGAATTTGGGGGCAGTTCACTTATAGGGGCTATTTTTAATTCTATTCTTTTTTTGTTGAAGCTGTGGCTTCATTTTTATCTTCCAAGTTCGTATGTTGTTTTGGTTCTATGCGAAGTTGATCAACAATGAATACGGTTTTTTCTTCTTTTTTTGGACTAACGTTGGAGAGTTTCGGCAAGGTTGAGAACATCCGCGGTTTAGTAGGCTTGAATGTTTTTAATTTTGCTACAGTAGATTTCATCCTTGCTATCAGGGCAGCTTTTGCTTGTGTATATTTTGTTTGCGCAGCTATTTCTTTTAAGGGGGGAGTAAGCGGCAGATTTATTGGCATGGCACGTTCTGATTGTTCTATATTAGCCTCTAGCATTGCTTTTAAGAACCCCTTAGTTTTTATTTCTTTTATTTGTTTGTGAGGCCATGGATCTGGTTCGCCAAAACTATTTCTATATTTGGTACCTGGAATAAAGAGTAATAGTAAATTTACAATAATAAGTATAGTATTGTATACCATTGATGTGGAATGTACTACATTATAACAGGTAGAAAGTAAAAAGATGAATGTTATAAGGGTACCCAAAGTACCTTCTAACGCCATATCGTGAAAGCGGCGAATATACATGGATAGATAAAACGGTGTGAGTATAATGAGCACCGTGATAGTGGCAACACGTAAAACCCAATATTCTACAAGGGTAACGACTTGTTCCATAAATATCTGCTCTACAGATGAGGCAATGTAATTAATGCTGGTTAGTACAAGTAGCCAAAGAAAGAAGTGTTTGCGATTCATACGACCACGAAATTTTGTAAATCGAAATTTCTTTGCATTAAGAAAATGGTGTAAAAACGACCCTGCTAGTAGAATGAATATAGTACGACCTAGATTTATGATTAGGTTCATAGAATAATCCATAGAAGTCTCCTTATTTATAATTATAAACCTCATTATAACATAGAGGGCTATAATAATAAACTATTTATGAACTTTGTGAAATGACAGTCCTTATAGTAAAAAATTCTATAGTATTTACTGTATTCATGGTATAATTAACCAATTAAGAGAGTATAAAGTAAGCATTGGATAAGGGAAAGGATGGATCTTATGCATCAATCAAAACTATCTAGAGAAACTGCGGTAAAATTGTTAAAGCAGTATAATAAAGAACCGTTTCATCTTCAACATGGTTATACAGTAGAAGCTGTTATGCGTTGGTATGCAGTACAATTAGGATTTGCCGAAGAAGTGGACTATTGGGGAATTGTTGGCTTATTGCATGATATAGATTTTGAAGAATTTCCAGAAAACCATTGTGTAAAAGCACAAGAACTATTAAAGGATGCTGGTGTAGGTGAAGATATGATTTATTCTATTTGTTGCCATGGGTATGGCTCCTGTATTGATTGGGAACCTAAAGAAGAAATGGAAAAGGTCTTATTTGCAGTAGATGAGTTAACTGGACTTGTGGGTGCTGCCGCCTTAATGCGTCCCTCTAAGTCCACAAAAGATATGGAACTAAAAAGTCTTAAGAAAAAATATAAAGATAAAAAATTTGCAGCTGGTTGTTCTCGTGATGTGATTGCTGCCGGGGCAGAACGATTAGGTTGGGAATTAGATAAACTATTACAAGATACATTGGTAGCGATGCAAGAAACAGAAGATTCCATTGTGGAACAAATGAATGGCTAGCTATTTAACTATCTCAAAATAACGGTATGTGTTCTAACTTGAGGAGCTATTATGGGGATCTATTTTTTGAAACGAATTGCTGGTGCAATTGTAGTTATGTGGGTGATTATTACCATTACGTTTATGCTTATGCATAGTATACCAGGTGGACCATTTACAGCAGAGAAAAAATTACCACCATTGGTACAACAAAAAATTGAAGAAACCTATCATTTAAATGATCCATTATTTAAACAGTATACCGACTATATGTCTAATATAGTAAAACTTGATTTAGGACCATCCTTCAAATATATTGGTCGTAATGTGAATGATATTATAAGTGAATCCTTTCCTATATCGGCTCAATTAGGATTTACTGCATTGTTGGTTGCTTTTGTTGGTGGTGTAACTGCTGGTATTTTGAGTGCTATGCGTCCCAACTCTTGGATTGATTATACGGTAACATTTTTATCTACATTAGGTATTTCTGTTCCCACTTTTATTATTGGGGCCATACTTGTATATTACTTAGGGTTTCAACTTCATTGGTTTCCAGTAGCTTTGTGGAAGGGGCCTATGTATATGATTCTTCCGGTATTGACCTTAGCTGCTAATCCCATGGCCTTTATTGCGCGCTTAACGCGAGCCGGTCTTTTGGAAGTAATGAATCAGGACTATATTAAAACAGCACGAGCTAAAGGATTATCTACAAAATACGTATTTCTGAAGCATGCATTAGGGAATGCGATTTTACCAGTTATTACGTATCTTGGTCCATTAGCAGCTGCCTTGTTGACAGGTAGTTTCATTGTAGAAACAATATTTGCTATCCCTGGTCTTGGACAGTATTTTGTAACCTCCATCTATAATCGCGATTATACTGTTATTTTAGGGATTACTATATTTTACAGTGGTCTTGTAGTCCTATTTAATCTCATTGTTGATTTTATCTATCCATTAATTGATCCGCGCCTTGTGGTTGAAAAGGAGGATAAATAATGAAATTAGAGCATATTAAATTTGTTGAAGATTATAGAACTGATATTTTAGAAAGATTAACTGCTGATGATTTCCTTCCAGCTTCTAATAAGAATGAAATGGTTCAAGATGCTTTTCAAGATAGACCAACGCCTTGGAGCCGGTTAAAAGCTAATCGGTTAGCCTTAATTGGTATGGGAATTGTAATCTTTATGATTTTAGCAGCCATCTTTGGACCTATGATGACACCATTTTCCTATGCCGCTCAAAATCTAATGGAAGCAAATCAAGCACCTTCTAGCGCACACTGGTTTGGAACTGACACTCTCGGCCGTGATTTATTTGTTCGTGTTTTATATGGTGCTCGCATATCTTTGGCGATTGGATTTGTGGCGGCTCTTATTAATTTGGTGATTGGCGTTACTTATGGTGGTATTGCAGGATTCTTTGGTGGTGCGATAGATCGTATTATGATGTCTATTGTAGACGTATTATATGGAATTCCGTTGTTGCTTTACGTCATATTGCTTATGGTTGTTTTAGGTCCAGGATTAACTTCTATTTTTATAGCACTTGGCATCGCATATTGGCTTACGATGGCGCGTATTGTGCGTAGCCAGATTATTAAATTGAAAGCCGAAGATTATGTGATAGCAGCCAAAGCTATGGGATTTTCTTCCGTTAGAATTTTATTTAAACATATTTTGCCAAACTGTGTAGGACCTATTGTTATTACTATGACGTTAGCTATACCTGAAGCTATTTTTACAGAGGCTTTTTTGAGCTTTATCGGGCTTGGCGTTAATGCACCGATGGCTAGCTGGGGGGTACTTGCCTCAGAAGGTATTGCATCTATGCGTTCCTTTCCTTTCCAATTGGCATTTCCTGCGTTAGCTATTTGTATTACGATGTTAGGATTTACCTTTTTGGGAGACGGCATTCGCAATGCATTAGATCCAAAAGAGGAGGGGAAATAATGGGCGATTTACTTGTAAATATTAAGAATCTCAATATTACATTTAAGACATTCGCTGGTGAAATTTCTCCTGTGCGAGATGTGTCTTTTCAACTTCAGAAAGGTGAAATATTGGGAATTGTAGGGGAATCCGGTTCTGGCAAATCAATAACCGCTTCCGCTTTAATGGGCCTATTGCCAAAGGGAAAGACCATAATTACAGCGAATACCTTTGAAGTAATGGGGGAAAACTGCTTAGGTGATACTGAAGAACAATGGAAATCTATTCGTGGACGGAAGGTAGCAATGATCTTTCAGGATCCGATGACGGCATTAAATCCTATTTTGTCTATCGAGACACAAATTCGTGAGGTGTTAGATTTAGCGAAAGGGAAATCCTCCTATGAAGAGGTAGTAGCACTTCTTCGTCAAGTGGGAATAGCAAATCCGGAAAGCCGAGCGAAGCAATATCCGCATGAACTTAGCGGTGGCATGCGGCAGCGTGTTATTATTGCTATGGCATTAGCTGGTGAAGCAGATTTATTGCTAGCAGATGAACCGACAACCGCATTGGATATTACTACGGAAGCGCAGATTTTGAAACTTTTGCAAAAATTATGTAAAGAACGTCATATGGGTATGATTTTTATATCTCATAATTTACGTGTGGTAGCGCAACTTTGTGATCGCGTTATGGTCATGTACAGTGGGAAAAAGGTAGAGGCGGCCTCTGTATTCACTATCTTTCAAAATCCTCAACATCCTTATACAAAAGCATTATTGGCATCTATTCCAGACGGTAAGGGAAAAGGTGAATTGGTTGCTATTGAAGGGCAACCACCAGATTTAAATCAATTACCAACAGGATGTGTTTTTTATCCGCGGTGCAATACTGCCATGCAGGTATGTGCGAATCAGGAACCTCCAATGATAGATGTGGAAGTATCAACAGGCAACTCACAAATTCGGTGTTGGTTACCGATAAAGGGAGGTGTCCTATGAGTACAAAAATTTGGGAAACTAAAGGTATAAAAAAAGCCTTTGATATTAAAACAAAATGGTATGGTGGTGTAAAGCAAGCACAGGTATTACAGGGCATTGATTTATGCCAAGTAGCAGGTGAAACACTAGGAATTGTAGGGGAATCTGGTTGTGGAAAAAGTACATTTGGCCGCGTTCTTATGGGGTTATATCCACCTACAGCGGGAGAGATTTTCTTACATGGTAGTTTAGTAAAATCAGATAATGACATTAAGAAATTGCGCAAACATATACAAATGGTATTTCAAGATCCCTATGCGTCTCTAAATCCACGTATGACAGTACGTGAAATTTTAGAAGAACCATTGTTGATACAGGGAATTTCCAATAAAAAAGAGAGGAAAGAACGTGTTGTTGACACGTTAGAACAAGTAGGACTCTCATCAATGTATGGTGAGCGCTATCCTCATGAATTTAGTGGCGGTCAGCGCCAACGCGTAGGGATTGGACGTGCCCTTATTACCAATCCAGAATGTATCATTTGTGATGAGCCTATTTCTGCCTTGGATGTATCCATTCAAGTACAAATTGTAAGTCTGCTAGAGCGCTTGCAAGCGGATAAAGGCGTATCTTATGTATTTATATCTCATGATCTTAATATGGTAAGATATCTAAGTCATCGTATTGCCGTTATGTATTTGGGGCAAATTGTTGAAGTTGGTGACGTACAAGAAATCTATAAAAACCCTAAACATCCATATACACAATCTTTATTAAATTTAAATAAGAAAATTGAGCCAAAAGCGCCAATTGGAAATATTTTACAAGGTGAAGTGCCTAATTTATTAGAGTTGCCAACAGGTTGTTTATTTGCTAGTCGCTGTCCAGAAGTTACAGAGGCTTGTTATAGTGAGCGGCCGTATTTGCAGGGGAATGATATACAGCAGGTGGCTTGTTTTAAGCACATATGATGAAAGAGGTTAATATGAACGAAATCATTGCAGGTCGTAATTTAACAGAAGAATTAAATAGAGTAATCGGCCAGCGAGAAGGACATATTTCTTTTTTTGTGGGTCTCTTAAACGAAGATGAGGAACTGATACAAATTTCGGCTAAAGGGGCTAATGAAGAACATATTGGCGCTAGTATGATTAAGGTGCTAATTATGGAATGCTTATTCCGTGAAGTTGAGTTAGGGCATTTATCATTAGATGATCAAATGGATATGGCAGAAGTGCCACGTGCTGATGGAGGCGGTGCACTACAAGAGCTATCTGATCGTTATTATTTTAGTTTACTTGATTTGTGTAGATTAATGATGACTTTGAGCGATAACTGGGCAACCAATTTGCTTATTCATAAGCTTGGCGTAGATTGTATTAATGCACGTGCTAATGAATTAGGTGTTGGTGGTTTGAAATTAGAGCGTTCTATGATGGATGTGGCGGCAAGAGCAAAGGGTAAAGATAATCGTATTACTGCCCTAGAGATGGCTAAATTGTATGACCACCTATTTCAAATTCGTGAAACTGGTCTTTTAGGCACGGAAATGTGGCAGATGCTTGGTCGCCAACAATTCCGCGATAAAATTCCTTTTTTCTGGGGAGAAGAAATCGAATTTCATCATAAAACGGGTAGTTTAGAAAATATTGAGCATGATGGTGGTATATATGTGTCATTTCAGGGAGCCTTTGTAATTATCATTTTAATATCTAATATGAATAATGCACAGGCTATCCAATTATCGGCAGAAATGGGGGCACATATACGAGATTTTATAGATAATCGTCTACCTCTTTAATGAGACAAGCATATTATTAATATATAATCATAAACTAAAAAGACGAAAGGTGACTGACATGAAACTTAAAAACGTTAAAACCTTAGTAGGTATATTGTGTTGTTTTTGCACTATTTTCTTATTTGTAGGGTGCGGAACAAATGACAATAATGAAAAAATGAATCACCTTACGTATGTATTAGAACAGGAGCCATCTACGCTGGATCCTGCAAAATCTAGTACCTTACCAGAAAGTTCAGTAGAGTTACAGCTATATGAAGGGCTGACACGTCTTGATGAACATGATATACCACAACCTGCAGCAGCGAAATCTTGGGAGATTTCTGCGGATGGATTAACGTACATATTCCATTTACGTGATAATTTAACCTGGTCTAATGGGGAACCATTAACGGCAAAAGATTTTGAATATGGGTGGAAACGAGCGCTAAATGCTAAAATTGGTGCGTCCAATGCGTTTATGCTTTATGTACTAAAAAATGGAGAAAATTACTATAAAGGTAAAGCTTCTGCAGATGATGTGGGTGTAAAAGCTATTGATGATAAAACGTTAGTAGTAACGCTAGAATCTCCTGCAGCCTATTTTCTTGGGTTAACGGCTTATCATACTTACTATCCAATTTACAGACCTACTGTTGAAGAAAACCCCAATACATGGGCAACCGATGCGAAAACGATTGTAGGTAATGGTCCATTTAAATTGGTGAAGTGGAAGCATAGTGGTGAAATGGAATTCGTAAAAAATGAGTACTATTGGGATGCGGATTCTGTAAAATTAACTTCTATGGACTGGCCTATTAGTGAATCACAAAGTACACGATTAGCATTAGTTGAAGGTGGCGAAGCCGATCTTATGGTAGAACCTCCAGTAGCAGACCAACAGCGTTTAGCAGATAAAGGGTTGTTTAAAGTAGCGCCATCCTTAGGAACTTATTATTATGTGTTTAATGTGACAGCAGCACCTCTCGATAATCCGAAAGTGCGTAAAGCCTTGTCCATGGTTATTGATAGAAAAATGATTGTAGATACCATTGTACATGGCGGTAAAACACCAGCTTTTGCTTTTATTCCACCAGGACTTACAAATCCAGCTACAAAGGAAGATTTTCGTAAAGAAGGAGGTCCTTTGGTAGAAGAGAATGTAGTGGCGGCAAAGGCGTTACTTCTAGAAGCTGGTTATGGGCCTAATCATCCATTACCACCAGTGACGATTTTATTTAATACTAATGAAATGCATAAAGCCATTGCAGAGGCCGTGCAGGCCATTTGGACTGAAAAATTAGGGGTTGAGGTGAAACTTCAAAATCAAGAAAGCAAGGTATTCTTGGCTAGCCGTGAACAGGGGAACTATATGGTTGCTCGTGCATCTTGGATTGGTGATTATGCGGATCCACAGACTTTTCTTGATGTATTCGTAGACGAAAGCAATGATGCACAATATCATAATCCTGACTATCAGGCTTTGATGAATACTGTTCATAATACCGTTGATGTGGCAGAACGTCAAAAGCTTATGCATGAAGCAGAAAAAATGATATTTGATGATGCCGTTATTATGCCAATTTACTATACGACAGGGCCATTTGTAACCACAGGCAAAGTGGCAGGATATCATTGGTCTACATTGGGTACGGTAGACTTTAAAAATGCTTATCGTATTAAATAACTGTAACTATTGAAGATATATCGTTTCTTCAATGTATACCTATACTACGGATAAAACATATTTGAAAGGATAATCATGGAGATACGAGATTGGGTATATCCAAAACCTATTGTACCGGGGATGAAGATTGCCTTCATTGCACCAGCTAGTGCTAGTGGTGAGAATCTTGAGGAACTTCGTAAAAAGTGGGAGGTCGCAGGTTTTTCTGTTGAATTTGGGGCTACCTGTTATGCTACTGGTGAATATGGTGGTACTGCCGACGAGCAAGCTGCTGAATTTAATTATTATATGACTAATAAAAGTGATTGTGATGCAGTTATTGCTTTGCGAGGTGGGTACGGGAGTATCCGCTACTTAGAAAAGTTAGAATATGAAGAGATACGTTATGCACATAAAGCTTTTGTTGGGTATAGCGATTGTACAGCCTTACATTTGGCATTACAGACACATAGTCAACTCATAAGTTATCATGCACCTATGGGGTATGATCATTTGCACAATGAGGATGCCGATTTTGAGCACCTAGTAAAACTATTGGCTGGTCAGGTGAAAATTATTGAACCTTTACCTGCCCCGCCTCGTGGAGAAATTGGTACTGATCTTGGAACAGGTCGTTTAATAGGTGGAAATTTGGCTATTATTTGCTCTTTAGGTGGGACTGCCTATGTTCCCGATTTAGACTTTTGGAAAGAGTGCATCCTCTTTATTGAAGAGGTCGGAGAGAAACCCTACCGAATTGACCGTATGTTACAACAGTTACGTCAACAAGGTGTACTCGGTAAAGTCAAAGGCATGGCTATCGGTAATTTCCTAAACTGTGAAGACGATGAAAGTGATGAGTTTTATGATGTCGGTGCGATGGCATTAGCTTATATGACACAAAGTCGTCTCGATAAAAATGGTGAAATTCCTGAAGGAGAAGAACCTTACGTGTTTTATCTACCTACAGGGCATGGTATGCCACATAAAGGAATTCCCTTAGGATCGATGGTAAGTTTTAGGTATATTTCCAATACTATGCTTTGTTTGCCTTATACAAAGTGAGTTATAAGTAATACAATTTTAGGATTATACCCGCTTACCGTATTATAATTTTAAACTAAAATATATTGATATGGGTGTTAATAAAAATGTTAACAGAATTAGAAGAGCAGGCTTGCTCATATATAGATAAAAATAAAGAAGATTTGTTCGCGCTTGCTACTTATTTACACGAGAATCCAGAATTAGGTTTATCTGAATATAAAGCTGTAGATGCCATTAAAAACTTTTTTGAAAAACATAAATGGTCTGTTGAAATAGGATTGGGACAGGTTCCTGAGTTAAAAACAGCGATGCGCATTAAATCGCCTGTTGAGAATTCTAGTTTTAATATGGCTTTCTTAGGTGAATATGATGCGTTGCCCGGTTTAGGTCATGGTTGCGGACATAATTTGATTGCTACCATGTCAGTTGGTGCCGCCTTGGGTTTTGCTCATGCGGTGGGAGATAGTGCGGCCACTACTTTTTTAGGTTGTCCTGCAGAAGAAACTGTAGGGGGAAAAGTGTTTATGGCAGAGGAAGGGCTTTTTAAAGGCTACAATGGTGCTCTTATTATGCATCCTGGCGGACGCAATGAAATTGGTGGGTCTAGTTTAGCTAGTCATCCTTTGGAGGTCCATTTTATTGGGCGTGCAGCACATGTAGCGAGCCTCACCGACAAGGGGATAAATGCCTTAGAAGCAGCTTCAGAAATGTTATTATCTATGCGTAAGTTAAAAGTATCATTTCCTGAAAAATACGGTGTTATTATTGGGACTATATTTACAGAGTCAGGTGATGCGCCTAATATTATTCCTGATAGTGCTACCCTTCATATGACAGTAAGAGCAAAACGAGTGGCTTTTTTAGAAGAAGTTGTATTACCGGCTGTAAAAAAGAAAGCACTAGCTATTGCAGAAAAATATGGTGCTACGGTAGAAATGCATCACTATGAACCTTTGTTTAAGGATATGCAACAAGATAAAACGTTGCAAGATATTGTCGAACAAGTTATGATTGAGTTTGGCGAAACGCCTAAGCATTTGCCTGATGATGAAGCTGATGGCAGTACAGATGTGGGAAATGTAACTTATGAGATTCCCGCTGTACAGCCTACAATAACTATTGGCACAGGTATTGAAGCCCATACTCCAGCATTTGCTTGTGCAGCAGGTTCTGCATATGGAAAAGAACAAGCAATTAAAGGGGCCAAGATTATGGCCGTAGCTGCATTGCGATATTTTGACAGTAACACTGTTTCACGATAAAATAATAGAATAGATATATTAACAAAGCCGTCTTGACTAAGACGGCTTTTATATAGTTCGTAATTAAGGTTTAAGGAGTTTTGAATGAGTGTATTAACAGTTTCTCATGTTACGCATGGATTTGGGGCACGTCAAATTTTAGATGATGCTTCATTTCGCTTATTAAAAGGTGAACATGTTGGACTTATTGGGGCAAATGGGGAAGGCAAGACCACATTCTTAAATATTATTACAGGGAAATTGATGCCTGATGAAGGTACCATTTCTTGGTCTAACCGTGTTACAGTAGGTTATCTTGATCAACATAGTGTACTTGAACCTGGAATGACAATTCGTGAAGCTCTTCGTGGTGCCTTTGATGATTTGTACACTACAGAACAGAATATTCAACAAGCTTATGAGGAAATGGGAGATTGTTCCGAAGACCGCATGACAGAACTCCTTGAAAGTGTAGGCGAATGGCAGGAAGAGTTAGAACATCGAGGATTTTATGAAATTGATTCAACTATTGAACGAGCAGCTCAAGGGCTCGGCCTTGCAGATATTGGATTAGACCGTGATGTTACTGAACTTAGTGGAGGACAACGTACTAAAGTATTATTAACAAAGTTATTACTGCAAAAACCAACTATTTTACTCCTTGATGAACCTACAAATTATCTGGATGTAGAACATATTGCATGGTTACAGAATTATCTTGAAAATTATGAAAATGCTTTTATTTTAATTTCCCATGATATGGAATTTTTAAATTCTGTAGTAAATGTTATCTATCATGTAGAACAAGCGAAATTGACGCGTTATACAGGGAATTATAACCAGTTTTTAGCAGCTTATGAAGTACAAAAAGCACAAGCAATAAAAGCCTATGAGCGACAGCAGCAAGAAATTAGTCGCATGGAAGACTTTATTCAGAGAAATAAAGCACGTGTAGCTACCCGTGGTATGGCAAATTCCCGTGCAAAGCGGCTAGATAAGATGGAAATTTTAGAAAAACCAAAAGAATATGTTAAACCCTCTTTTGGATTTAAAGAAGGCCGTACACCTAGTCGTTTTATAGTGGAGGCAAAGGATTTAGTACTTGGCTATGATGAACCTCTTACGAGACCAGTTACAATTGCATTAGAACGCGGGAAAAAAGTAGCTATTCGTGGTGTCAACGGGTTAGGTAAAACGACTTTATTAAAGACGTTGATGGGCCTTGTAAAACCAGTAAGTGGAGACGTGGAAAAAGGCGAATTTGTACAACTTGGTTATTTTGCACAAGAAGATGCTAATAATAGTACTACTGCATTAGATTATATTTGGAATGCATATCCAGCTATGAGTAATAGTGAAGTTCGTGCTGCTCTTGCTCGTTGCGGCCTTACGAATGAGCATATTACTAGCCAAATGAAAGTATTATCTGGTGGTGAAAATGCCAAAGTGCGTCTTTGCAAACTCATGCAAGAAAAATACAACGTTCTTGTATTGGACGAACCAACTAACCATCTTGATGTGGATGCAAAGGAAGAATTAGCTCGTGCTTTACAAGCATTTAAGGGAACTATTCTTTTAGTTAGCCATGAGCCTGAATTTTATGAATCATGGATTACGGATGTATGGAATGTAGAAGATTGGACTACAAAAATTGTATAGGAGTTCATTATGAATGAAAAGGCAGAGAAGGGGATTCAATCATTTCTTGAAGGTCTTTCACTAAATATAAAAGAACTAAATATGGAAAAAACGCCTGCTCGCGTAGCATCTATGTACGAAGAATTATTTTCAGGGATTGGCAAAGAGACAACGTCTGTGTGGGGCGAAATATTTGCAACGGATTATGAAGGGCTTGTGTCGGCATTAGAATTGCCTTTTTATTCGATTTGTGAACATCATCTTATGCCATTTTATGGTAGCGTAGATATTGTGTATCAACCACGATTTGGTAAAGTAGTTGGACTTAGCAAGTTAGGCGCACTTGTAAAGTTGTTGTCGGCAAAACCACAGTTGCAAGAACGTTTAACAAAAGAAATAGTAGATGCGATTATGACCGACCTTGATGCAGAAGGCGTTTTAGTGCGCATTAAGGCCGTACATTTATGTATGCTTATCCGTGGTGAAATGCAACCTAACACCAATGTAGTGACGATGGAATGTCGTGGTAGTTTAGGTGAAAATACCAAAGGCCATGAAGATGCTTTAGTTATGATTGGAAGGACCTAGGAATGGAAAAACGTAGAAATTATATATTTAAAGACGGTCGTCAATTTGTATTGGATAACCGTACTTTAATTATGGGAATATTGAATGGAACGCCAGACTCTTTCTCTGATGGAGGCGAGTACAATCTGCCTGAAACTGCAGCTAATCGGGCTAAACAGATTGAATTAGAAGGTGCTCATATTGTTGACTTTGGTGTAGAAAGTACACGACCTAACTACGTACCTATAGCTGTAGAAGAGGAAATTGCTCGAATGGAAACTCTTCTCAGTGAGGTCTATAATGCTACTTCTTTACCTATTTCAATTGATACATATCGTGCTAAATCTGCTGATTATGCGCTTTCCCATGGCGCCCATATTTTAAATGACATTTGGGGATTTCGTTATGATCCTGAAATTGCCGATGTAGCTGCGCAATATGGTGCGCCTGTTATTCTCATGCATAACCAAGAAGGTACAGATTATGATGATATTATTGATGATATAAAGGCCTTTTTTATGCGATCCGTTGATATTGCTGTGAAAGCAGGTATTCCGTATCAAAATATTTGGGTAGATCCAGGGATTGGCTTTGGAAAAACGAATGAACAAAACATAGAGGTTATACAACGGTTAGGCGAGTTAACTGCGTATGAATTCCCTGTATTATTGGCACCCAGTCGCAAGCGTTTTATTGGAAGTATTCTAAATGAAGAGGATCCAAAGAGACGAGATGAAGGCACAGTGGCCGTTTGTATTGCGGGTATTGTGCAAGGAGTGGATATGGTGCGTGTGCATAATGTAGACATGCACAGAAGAGCTATTGCTGTAGCTGATGCTATTCTTAGAGGGGAATAGGAGGATATAATGGATCGAATTGAATTAAAAAATATGGGGTTCTTTGGCTATCATGGTAATTTATCTACAGAAAATGAGTTAGGGCAACGTTTTTTTGTGGATGTGATTTTATATACTGATATTTCTAAGGCAGGGCAATCTGATAATTTAACCGATTCCATTAATTATGTAGAAGTTTATGAAACGGTGAAACGTATTGTTGAAGGGCAGCCACAACATTTGTTAGAACGATTAGTAACATTAATTGCAGATACAATTATGAGTTCCTATGTAAGTCTAGAAGGGGTAGAGGTGACTGTACGAAAACCTTCTGTACCAATTGCAGGTCTATTAGATTATGTGGCCGTGAGCACAACGCGAGGCCATATACGTTGTTAGGGTGATATTATGACTATACGCTATTATATATCGATGGGTTCCAATATGGGTGATAAAAAAGCCTACCTAGAAGAAGCAATTGCAAAGCTTTATAAAGAATCTAAGATTACATTTATAACACAAGCAGCATGGATTGAAACGAAACCTTGGGGTAATACAGAACAAGATACTTTTATCAATGGCCTTTGTGTTGTCGATAGCGATTTAGAACCACTAGCACTTCTTGAGATATTACAACGGCTTGAACGCGAGGCTGGACGCGAACGTAAGGTGAAATGGGGCCCTCGTACCTTAGATTTAGATATTATTTGGGCAGAAGAATGTATGGAAGATTCTGTGTTATCTAGGGGACGTATGGAAAATAAAACAAGATGTTCTGATTTTAGGAAACCTGTTTATTATAAAGATGAACGATTAGAAGTGCCACATGCTTACTTTTGGGACCGTTTTTTTGTACTGGAACCCTTGGCAGAAGTGTATCCTAGTTTTGTTTATAAAGAGGTAAATATTAAAGATCGCCTCCAGGAATTGAATAGCCAAGCAGTATAAAATCTTTGACTATAGGACAAAATTTTTGAGATTAATATAAAATAGAGTTACAAAATAAATAGAGCCTCTTCTGCTAAATTCTAGTAGAAGGGGCTCTATAACTTTGTTATAACTCGTCTCTATCTTTATTGTACTTATTACATACTTGCCGTTTTAGCTAAATGTTCGCGAATGGTATCACAAGACTTATCAAATAATGCTTTTTCTTCTGTCGTCATTTCTACTTCAAGAATAGCTTCTACACCATCTTTTCCAAGAATGGCAGGGGTGGATGCGAACACTTTTGTTTGACCGTATTGTCCATCAAGATAAACGGACATGGGCAACACTTTCTTTTCATCATGGAAGATAGCACGGATTAATTCAGCAGCACTAGAAGCAATACCAAATTCAGTAGAGCCTTTTCCTTTAAGGACAATGTAGCCACCGTATTTCATATCTTCCACCATTTTGTTGCGATCAAATTGTGGGAATCGTTCTGGCATATCGCGTTGCAAATCATCTAAAGGTTTGCCTTGGATAGCTACACGAGACCAAGGAACCATAGCACTACTGCCATGCTCAGCCATTGCATAGGCCGTAATAGAACGGCGGCTGATATGGAATAGCTCCGATAGTAAACGTTGCAAGCGTGAAGAGTCCAATGCGGTGCCCGTGGAAATAATTTTGTGTTTAGGATAATCGAGCTCTTTTTGGATATAGGCTGCGACTACATCTGCGGGATTTGAAATGCTAACGATAATACCTTTAAATCCTGATTTTTTTATGCGGGGGATGATGTCTTTCAATACTTCCACAGTACTTCCCAAGGTTTCAAGACGGTCTTGGGTAATGTCTGGCAATGGACCAGCTGAAATCACCATGACATCACAGTCGCCGCAGTCATCAACTTTTGCAGGAATGGCATTAACATGGTGTGGTAAGTAACTAACTGCATCGCGTATATCCATAGCTTGTGCAATGGCTTTATCTTCGTCGCAGTCACACATATATAGTTCGTCTACTTCTCCTTGTGTGGCTAGTGCAAATGCTACATGAGATCCTACGTGACCAGTGCCCACAATGGCTACTTTGCGAGTTTTTAGATTCATACTGATTCTCCTTTTCTCAGAAACAACTGTGTTTTTGACACATACAATAATTTTATTAAATTATAACACAATTTTGATAGAGAGATAGCGTAAATATGTTATAATGACAAGAGAATTTATTAGCTTATGAAAGAGGTATGCTATGAAAAAATTAGTAGGTTTATTCCTAGCAGTAGTCATGACCGTATTTTTGTTTGTTGGATGTGGTGGTACAAATACGGCAAAGCCTACGAGCACAAATGGGGTGACTCATACAAACGCAACGGAGCAAGTACAGTCTGTCAAAGAGTTAAAACATACAGAGTATTTTTCGGAACAGGCATTGCATCACATTTTTGAAGGTGAAATTAACAATCGCAATAAAGTGGTTGGCTATCATTATGAAGGGCTATCTTCAGCCAAAGCTAGCGTGGAGGACGGCACGCGATCTAAAGTAGATAAAAATGGAGTTTATACTGGAAAAGTTTATATTGGGAAGCAAATGAAAGATGGTAACAATGGTTATTCGACTTTCTATCCTAAAGAATGGACGGCACAACAAGTTGTGGATGCTATTAATTACGCTTGGGAACACAAAACACAACGGACTGAGGCCCAGTATATAGGAAAGACAAAAGAAGGTATTACAATTACCTTTTATATAGATAATAAGACGGGCAAAATTGCAACGGCTTATCCTAACAAAGAAAAAGATTAATAGGTAGAGGATTTACTCATGATAGCATATACATTTGAAGAACAGTCTTTAGATGACAAAACCAATAGTTTTGTCATGCGATTTCCCCCAAAATATCGTGTATTAGAAGAGTTTTTCTTTGGGGATGTACACAATTTCTGTAAAGAAATTAAAGCAACACTACAAAAAGCTCGCTTACAAGGCGGTCAAGTAGATTTCACTGGAAACATGGGCTTTTTGGAAGCAAGAAAAGAGACATCCCTAGTGGGTTTGTTATATGGAACAGAAGATACCATTGAAGTGAGTACACTGGACTTGTTAGCTCTTGTTGTTGCATATGATGAAAAACAGGAGAAAGGACATGCCTAATATTAACCTAAAAAGCAAGAAGCATATCGCCTTTATAGGAGTCATTCTATTCCTCATCGCCTCTATATTTTGGCAATTTTACCAATGGAATAAGGTAAATACAGAATTACTCCACTTGCAAGAAGAGTTAATTGAACTAAAAAAACAAAATCAGGAGCTGCAGGTAGAGAAGGAAAAACTGCAAGATCCCAAAGCTGTTGAAGCACGTGCTCGTGAAGAGTTAGGTCTTGTTAAACCAGGAGAAGTTCCTTACGTAAAATAGATATTGCGTATAATAAAAACTTACAAATAGCTCGTTGACAAGGCAAGAGCAGCCAATTTATAATTGAATACGTAACTCTGTTAGAGGGGTTGTTTCTTGTTGTACTAAATTTAGGAGGCATAGCTCAACATGGCTATTGAAGTCGGAAATATTCTTGATGGTACTATTAGTGGTATTACAAATTTTGGTGCATTTGTTGATTTAGGTAACCAACACACAGGTCTAGTACATATTTCTGAAGTTTCTCATGAATATGTAAAAGATATTAAGTCACATTTTACCGTACAAGACAAAGTAAAGGTAAAAGTCCTTAGCTTAGATAATGGTAAAATTAGTTTATCTATTAAACAAGCGCAACCTAAACCTGAGACGGTAGCAGAAAAGCCTAAAACAAATATGGAAGAAAAGCGTGATTTTTCCCCTAAAAGAGTTTTTAAAGATCGTAAAAGTGATTTTAGCACAAAGTCGAACGGAATGTCCTTTGAAGATAAAATGAAACTTTTTATGCGAGATAGTGAAGAACGTTTAGCAGATTTAAAACGTAATACAGAATCCAAGCGTGGTGGTCGTGGTGGTCGTCGTGATTAATAAGTAGGTACTTTTTGTAGCACTGCTTGTTGATTGTATGATAATACTTAAATATATTGCCAAAAGAGAGTCATAGGTATGACTCTTTTTTTATTAAAAGAAAAATGAATGGATACAACATATGTAGGTAATATCATGATATGATATAAAGTAAGAGGTATTTTTATTTCTTCTTTATGCATTAAGATGAGGTATGATATGAAATTGGCAATTATAGATATTGGGTCGAACTCTATTCGACTTTTATTAGGTGAAAAAAATTATGGGGTGTGGCAAAATAGCCGCAAAGAATTATGGACGACTCGATTAGGTGATCGCCATGAGGATGGCAGCTTAAGAGAGGCATCTATGTCAGCAAGTTTTAAAGCTTTTGCTGAGATTAATAAGAAAATACAAGATTTCGATACAGATAAAGTATTGGCTTTAGCAACTAGTGCAGTACGTGAGGCTCCTAATGGAATGGATTTTTTGGCAGAAGCTAAAAAATATTGTAATATGGAAACACGTATTCTTACAGGTGAAGAAGAGGCTGAATACGGTTTTAAAGGTGCTACTCGTGATTATATTGAAGATGGACTACACTACTGTATTATTGATGTAGGTGGAGGCAGCACAGAACTTGCGCTTGGTTCAAAGGCAGGAGTCTATTGGAGTCGTTCTTATAAGATTGGTGCGGTACGACTTAAAGAAGTGTCTGAGGAAGGTCCACAACGGGTATGGGAAGAAACCACAAACCTTTGGGATCCTATGCCCATTGCAGGCCCTTTTGGCGAGTTTATTGGTGTAGGTGGGACAGTGACGACACTAGCTGCTATATTTTTAGGACTAGAAGTCTATGATGAAAAGAAAATCCAAAATGTTCGTTTAACACGTGAAGTCATTGAAGGTATAATTATGAATTTACGTTCCATGAGTTTTGAAGAACGTTGTACTATACCAGGTTTACAGGCAGGACGTGCGGATATTATTGTAGCTGGTGCTGAAATTATTACTTCTTTTATGGATATGTATGAAGTGCCAAGTATTCTAGTTAGTGAAATGGATGCTATGGAAGGCATTCAATCAGAATTTTAATTAACTGTGAAGAGGTATATGGGTGAAGAAGGATTATATTACATTTGAAAAGCGAATAGCACGTGCAGCAAAAGTAAATGCCTTGTGGTCTGAAGGGGATAGCATCCTTATAGCTTGTTCGGGAGGTCCAGATTCACTTGCATTATTATATACCTTAGCTCATTTGGCTAAAGGGGAGACAGGGCATCATAATTCCCATATTGGCAATTTTAAAATTGGAGTTTATTGCTTAGATCACCAATTTAGACCAGAAGCGGCTACAGAATTGGCGTTTGTAGAAACACAAGCAAAAATACTGAACGTTCCATTTTATGGGGAGCATATAAATGTAAAAGCTTATGGAGCAGCACACAAGCTTTCAGAAGAAACGGCGGGACGTGAGGTGCGTTATCATCGACTAAAAGAAATTGCTCTTCGTGAAGGGTATACGAGAGTAGCTGTAGCTCACCATAAAGATGACCAAGCAGAAACAATCCTAGCTCATATTATTCGTGGGACGGGGTTAACTGGTTTGCAAGGGATGGATTGGAAACGCCCTCTATACGAGCCCACAAATGAAGCACTTCTGATAGTTCCACAATTAATTCGTCCGTTTTTAGGGGTTACAAAGGCAGAAATCTATGAATATTTAGAGTTTCTAAACCTTGCAGGTGTTGAAGATGACTCTAATAACGATGATAGTTATACACGTAACAAAATTCGACTTCATGTTATTCCTACTTTAAAAGAGATTAATCCCAATATAGTGGATTCCCTTTCAAAGCTAGCTTCTGTTATGGCAACCGATAACGATTATCTGATGCGAGAGGCAAGAGCATTAAAACAGCAGTTACAAATGCCAACGCATACCGCTGATGTGTTTGCTGTATATGATCGGAAAATAGCTCGTAAAGCACATGAAGCACTATTAACACGATTTTGGCAGCTAGTGTTTTCAGAAGCAGATCCAAATGGACAAGCCTTAAATGCATCTCAGTACAAACAATTATGGGATGTTGTTCAAAGTAGAGAACCAAAAGAATTTGCGTTTGGAAAGGTGAAAGTTATTGCTCAATATGATAAAATAAAAATTGTGATATTTCTCGACTGATTATTGCGATAGGAGTTATAAGATTATGCATACGGATGTTAAAGAAATCTTATTTACAAATGAACAATTACAATCAAAAGTACAAGAATTAGGGCAACAAATTTCTACTGATTATAAAGGTGAAGAAGTCGTATTAGTATGTGTCCTAAAAGGGGCAGTCATGTTCTTTTCTGACTTAGCAAGAGCTATTGAAGGCAACGTACGATTAGATTTTATTTCTTGCTCTAGTTATGGTAATAGTACTGTAAGTAGTGGAGTAGTTCGTATTATGAAGGATTTAGATCGTCCTATAGAAGGTAAACATGTCATTATCGTAGAGGATATTGTTGATACGGGCACAACCATGAATTATTTAATGGACAACTTACGGGCGCGTAAAGCAAAATCGATTCGCTTGGCTGCGTTATTTGATAAACCAGACCGTCGTAAGGTCGAAGTGGGGGTAGATTACAGAGGTTTTGTTATCCCTGATTTATTTATTGTAGGTTATGGTCTTGATTATGCTGAAAAGTATAGAAATTTGAAATATGTAGGTGTACTAAAAGAAGAAGTATATCGATAAGATTCGTTGTAAATTAATTAAAAATATGGTAATATAAACGTTACATATAGTTTTATAATATTACAGTTTACATAATTGAAAGGGGTAATATATTGGGACGCTTTATAAAAACGGTCCTTCTCTACATTGTCGTTATTCTAGCTATCGTAACGGTTGCTAATGCTTTTTTTACTGATCCAGTAGGTCAAAAATCAGAAATTACTTATACGAGTTTCTTACAACAGGTTCAGCAGAAAAAAGTAGACACTGTTACCATTACAGATGACCACGGTATTGTAGGGAAACTTAAAAACGGTACAGAATTTAAGACGTATGCACCAACGGATGATACGTTAATAAAACAGCTAAATGAAAATGGAGTAAATGTTACAGCCAAAGCACCAGAACAACCTGCTTGGTGGTTGAGTCTTCTGGGTAATGTACTTCCAATTATCTTGTTGATTGGTGTATGGTTTTTTATTATGCAACAAACTCAAGGTGGCGGTGGACGCGTAATGAACTTTGGGAAAAGCCGTGCGAAAATGCAAGGTGAAGGCAAAGTCAATGTGTCCTTTAAAGATGTGGCTGGTGCAGATGAAGCAAAACGAGAACTAGAAGAAGTTGTAGAATTTTTACGTGATCCAAGCAAATTTAATGCGATTGGAGCTAAAATTCCTAAAGGCGTATTATTGTTTGGACCTCCAGGGACAGGTAAAACGTTACTGGCTCGTGCTGTTGCAGGAGAGGCTGGTGTGCCATTCTTTAGTATTTCTGGTTCTGATTTCGTGGAAATGTTTGTTGGTGTAGGCGCTTCTCGTGTGCGTGATTTATTTACACAGGCGAAAAAGAACGCACCATGCATTATTTTTATTGATGAAATTGATGCGGTTGGTCGTCAACGTGGTGCTGGACTTGGTGGCGGGCATGATGAACGCGAACAAACGCTTAACCAATTGTTAGTAGAAATGGATGGGTTTGGTGCAAATGAAGGTATCATTACGATTGCTGCTACCAATAGACCCGATATTTTAGATCCGGCGTTGCTTCGTCCAGGTCGTTTTGACCGTCAAGTAACTGTTGATCGTCCAGACCTTCGTGGTCGTGAAGCTATTTTAAAAGTACATGCTCGTAATAAACCATTAGCAGCGGATGTTGACTTATCAGTTATTGCTCGTAAGACACCTGGTTTTACCGGTGCTGATCTTCAGAATTTACTTAATGAAGCCGCTTTGTTAGCAGCACGTCGTAACGTGAAGGAAGTCTATATGCAGGATATAGAAGAAGCTTCTGAAAAAGTCATGATGGGACCTGAAAAACGAAGTCATATTGTTAATGATAAAGAACGTCGTTTGACCGCTTATCATGAATCCGGACATGCGGTGGTAGCTCATTTATTGCCAGATGCAGATCCTGTTCACAAAGTTACTATTATTCCGCGTGGCGGTGCAGGTGGTTATACACTTATGCTTCCGACAGAAGAGGTAAACTTTAAAACTCGTTCCCAATATTTAGCACAGATTCGCGTAGCTCTTGGTGGTCGTTGTGCAGAAGCTTTAATTCTAAATGAAATAAGTAGTGGAGCTTCTGGAGACTTACAATCCGTAACTAATATTGCTCGTACTATGATTACACGCCTTGGCATGAGCGATGAATTAGGACCAATGGTCTTTGGTGAACATCAAGAACAGGTGTTTCTTGGACGTAACCTTGGTCATGAACGCAACTATGGTGAAGCTATTGCTGAAAAAATTGATAATGAAATGCAACGTATTGTTGCAGAAGCCTATCAAGATGTTATGCAGTTGTTAAGTGATAATGTAGAATTTTTACATAATATGGCAACGGCTTTATTAGAAGAAGAAACGATTGATCATGAACAAGTTGAAAACTTGTATAAATATGGGACTGTTACAAATCCTGAAAAGGTAGTTCCACAGAATCCATTGGAAAGTGCTGGTATTATTGTTCCTTCTCTAGCTACTGAAAGTAAAGAGTCAGATGTTGTAGTAGAGGAAAACAAATCTGAAGTGGTCGAGGCTAATCCGTTGGAAACCTTTACACCTTCTACAGAATCATCTGTAGTCACAGGATTTAAACCAAATCTTACAGAATCTAAACATACAGAGGAAACCGAAAAGAAAGATTAATCTTATATTTTAGGTAGGGATTCTTTCTTGGGAATTGTAATTAATGAGAACTAGCTTGGATATTTCTGGGCTAGTTCTTTTTATTTACTTGCATTTTATAAGATACCCTTGTAAAATCGTATTGTAAACTTGCTTGGAATTTCAAAGGAGATAAACTCATGAGAGATACTATCTTAACATTCCTACGTAAACATGAAGGTGAATTTGTGTCTGGTCAGGATATGTCTGATGCTTGTAAAGTATCTAGAACAGCTATTTGGAAACACATTAAAGTACTTCGACAACAGGGCTATAAAATTGAATCTTATACGAAACGAGGATATCGGCTATTGGCTGAACCCGATTTACTGAGTCCATTAGAAATGCAAAAGATACTTACGACAGATGTAATTGGTCATAATTATGTGTATTTTGATAAACATGAATCAACTAATGAAGAAGCTAAAAAGCTAGCTAATGCAGGCGCTGTAGAAGGTACACTTGTCGTGACAGAGGAACAATCTGCTGGTAAGGGCCGATTAAATCGTGGGTGGTATTCTCCTTACCGTAAAGGCTTATGGTTCAGTGTTATTTTGAGACCTGATTTTTTACCGATGGAAGCCCCGAAATGCACGTTGATGGCCGCTGTTGCATTAACTAAAGCGTTTCATAAAATAGGTTTAACGCAGGCTGGCATAAAATGGCCTAATGATATCCTTGTTAATGGTCGCAAATTAGTGGGGATTCTAACCGAAATGAATAGCACAATGGAAGAAATTAACTATATCGTTATGGGGATTGGCGTTAATATATTAACTACTCTGGAAGAGTTTCCCGACGAATTGCAACCAATTGCAACTTCTTTTGCTGTTGAAGGTGTGGAAGTAGAACGTAAAATAGCCTTTAATACAGTGCTTGAGGAGTTAGAAAACGCCTATTTTAGAGTGCTAGATGAAGGCTTTGATGGTATTTTAGACGAGTGGAAAACATTAAGTGTAACACTTGGTCAAGACGTAGAAGTACGTGCACCAAATGAAACTTATACGGGGAAAGCGATTGATTTAGATCGCGATGGAAATTTATTAGTTCAAACCGTCGATGGACATATTGAACGCATTGTTGCAGGTGATGTATCGATTCGACCGGCACATAAGGAGTGAAAAAGTTGTTATTAGTAATTGACGTAGGAAATACCAATATTGTTTTAGGGGTGTATGATAAAACTGAACTTGTAGGGCATTGGCGTATTTCTACCGATCGCGTCCGTACCACAGATGAATATGGCGTATTAATTATGAATTTATTTTTTCACGATAGAAAAGTAAATGCGCAAGATATTTCTGATATTATTATTTCTTCGGTAGTACCACCATTAATGCCTGCTTTAGAACGTGTTTGTACACGTTATTTTGGGGTAGAGGCTATCGTAGTTGGGCCGGGAACTAAAACGGGTATGGCTATTAAATATGATAATCCCAAAGAAGTGGGGGCTGATCGTATTGTTAATGCAGTCGCTGCTTATGAGAAATATAGTGGGCCGTTGATTGTAATTGATTTTGGTACGGCTACGACATATTGCGTAATTTTAGGGAATGGCGATTATATTGGTGGTGCTATTGCGCCTGGTATTGGTATTTCAGCAGAGGCACTATTCCAACGGGCGGCAAAATTACCTCGTATCGAAATTAAAGATCCAGGTACGGTTATTTGTCGCAGTACGGTTTCTTCTATGCAGTCCGGTGTTTTATTTGGCTATGTAGGCCAAGTAGAGGGACTAGTGGGGCGTATGAAGAAAGAGATGAGTGAAAAATTTGCTGTGAAAGAGAGCCAAATTACTGTTGTCGCAACGGGTGGATTAGCGCCTCTTATTGCTAGTGAAACAGATTGCATCAATCATGTTGATCCAATGTTAACATTAGAAGGATTACGACTACTATATGAAAGAAATAAATAGCGATAGCTTATATATTGGTAATGTAACACTTACTGGAAAAGCTATCTTAGCGCCTATGGCTGGTGTCAGTGATATAGCCTACCGTTTGCTTGCAAAAGAAAACGGTGCGGCTATGGTGTGTACGGAAATGGTAAGCGCCATGGGAATTAAATATAAAAATGAACACACCAAGGACTTGCTTTTTATGGAAGATGTTGAGCATCCTGTATCTATGCAAATTTTTGGTTCTGAGCCAGAGGCTATCGCCTTAGCCGCTAAAGTGGTAGAACAAGCAGGGGCAGATATTGTTGATATTAATATGGGATGCCCAGTTAAAAAGGTTGTTTCCTCTGGTGATGGTTCTGCCTTGATGAAGACTCCTGATCTAGCAGCACGTATAGCAGAAGCGGCAGTGAAGGCAGTTTCTGTTCCAGTTACCGTAAAATTTCGTCTAGGTTGGGATGCTGATAATATTAATGTATTAGAGTTTGCAAAGCGTCTTGAATCTACAGGTATAGCTGCCATGGCAGTACATGGTCGCACGCGCGAGCAGATGTATAGTGGCAAAGCAGACTGGTCTTACATTAAGGTGGTAAAAGAAACCGTACAGGTTCCTGTTTTTGGTAATGGTGATATTTTTACGCCTGCGGATGCGAAAAATATGCTTGCGGATACTGGCTGTGATGCGGTGCTTATAGGTCGTGGTGCTCAAGGTAATCCTTGGATTTTTAAGCGTGTAAATCATTTCTTGGCCACGGGAGAACTCTTGCCAGAACCTGATTATCAAGAACGTATAGCCATGTTATTGAAACATTTTGACCTACTTTCAAAATATAAGGGGGTCGCTCTTGCTGTAAGAGAAATTCGTACACATGCTGGCTGGTATTTGAAAGGCATGCCAGAGTCTGCAAAATGGAGACATATCATTAATACAACGCATACAAAAGAAGAATTTCTTTCTGGTCTTAAACAGTATGCATCAGATTTATTAAGAGAGGCTACAGCAAAATAAGAGATGTAGAGCCCCCTTAAAGTTAGAGTTTAAAGTCTAACTTTAAGGGGGCAGTTCAATACAATCTTGTTTCGCATAGCTTCTTTAATATTTTCTTATTACTTAGAATAAGGGGCTAATGATTGACTATACTAGGCAAAAACGATATAATATCTATTGCTAGTTACATAAAATATATGTGATTCTCAAAGGTGTCAACTAAATTGACACTTTTTCTTTTAAACAAAAGCTCTATTGATGGGAGATTAATTAATGGCAGAAGTTAAAGAAACACTGTTGACCGCCGAAGGTTTACAGAAGCTAGAAGAAGAATTAAATCATTTTAAATCTGTTCGTCGTATTGAAGTGGCAGAACGCATTAAGACCGCTATCGAATATGGTGATATTTCCGAAAACTCTGAATATGATGATGCTAAAAATGAACAAGCTTTCATCGAAGGGCACATCATTGAACTTGAAAATAAAATTAATACAGCAAAAATTATTGATAAAACTAAAGGGAAAAGCCAGGTTCAAATTGGTAGTACAGTAAAAATCCTAGATGAAACACATAATGAAGAATTATCTTATACTATAGTGGGGTCTTCAGAAGCCGATCCTTTTAATGACCGCATTTCCAATGAATCTCCAGTTGGTAGTGCTATTCTTGGTCGTAAAAAAGGTGAGACAGTAGAAGTTAATACTCCAGATGGTGTTGCTACATACAAGATTTTATCTATTAAATAGTAGGGGGGGCAAGGCAATGAGTGAAGAGGTAAAAAATAAAGCACCACAAGCACCTCAAGAAACATTAAATGATCAGATGCAGTTTCGTCGTGATAAATTAGCTCAGTATGAAGCGGATGGAATTTATCCATTTGGGCAGCGTTTTGTTGCGCAATATAAAGCACAAGAAATAAAAGATGATTTTATCAACTTTGAAGATCAACCTGTGACCTTAGCCGGTCGTTTGATGACGATTCGTTCCCATGGTAAAACGGCATTTGCGAATATTCGCGATTTATCGGGTGATATTCAAATATATTTCCGTAAAGATGTACTTGGTGAAGAGGCTTACAAATATGTAAAAATGCTTGATATGGGTGATATTATTGGCGTAGAAGGCCATGTATTTCGCACCCACATGGGCGAAATTACTATTAAAGTAACTAAGCTTACGTTATTATCTAAATCATTGCGTCCATTGCCTGAAAAATGGCATGGACTTAAAGATACTGAACTACGTTATCGTCAACGTTATGTAGATTTAATTGTAAATCCAGAAGTGCGTGACACCTTTGTTAAACGTACTAAAATTGTGGCAAAAGTACGCGAATATTTAAATGGACAACATTTTATGGAAGTGGAAACACCGATGATGCATGCCATCCCTGGTGGGGCTGCAGCGCGCCCATTTATTACACATCATAATGCTCTTGATATTGATATTTATATGCGTATTTCTCCTGAACTTTATCTAAAACGCCTTATTGTAGGTGGGTTAGAACGCGTGTATGAGATTAATCGTTCTTATCGTAATGAAGGCATTGATAATCGTCATAACCCAGAATTTACGATGATGGAATCTTATCAGGCTTATGGGAATTATGAAGATGCTATTCGTCTAACAGAAAATATAGTGGCCTATTGTGCACAAGAAGTTCTAGGTACGACTAAAATTAATTACCAAGGTACGGACATTGATTTGACGCCACCTTGGAATCGTATTACTATGTCTGAAGGCATCAAGAAATATGCAGGTGAAGATTTTGACGCTGTCGAAACGATTGAAGAAGCGCGAGTTATTGCCAATCGTTTAAACGTAGAGTTTGGGCCTAATGATGGCATTGGTAAAATTATGAACCTTTGCTTTGAAGAGTATGTGGAACATAATCTAATTCAGCCAACTTTTGTATATGGTCATCCAAAAGAAATATCTCCACTAGCAAAGTTGAACCGTGAAAAGCCATTGACTACAGAACGTTTTGAAGCTTTTATTTATGGTCGTGAACTTGCAAATGGCTTCTCTGAATTAAATGATCCAATTGACCAGAAAGAACGTTTTGAAGCACAGTTAGTAGAGCGTGCGAACGGTGATGATGAAGCACATATGATGGATGAAGATTATGTTAATGCCTTAGAATATGGGTTACCACCAACTGCGGGTCTCGGTATTGGTATTGACCGCTTGGTTATGTTTTTAACCGATTCTGCATCTATCCGTGATGTATTATTATTCCCACTTATGAAACCAGAAATTGAAAAAATTGTTGTGGATGAAGAGGAAAAATAAAATTTTAAAGTGCAGTTCTCTTTGATGAGGGCTGCACTTTTTTTTCTCATAAATAGAAAAGTAGGGGCAAATATGTTAAAATAATTTATTATAGAGTTGCACGAATATGATAAAGACGAGTGACAACTAAAGAATATCAAAATGAGGGTGAAACTATGTTGGATTTAAGATTTGTACGTGATAATATTGACCAGGTACAACAGAACGTCGATAATCGCCATACAAAAGCAGAGTTAGAACGCTTTATTACGTTGTATGATCGACGCAAAGAACTTATTTTAGAAGTGGAAGATTTGAAAGCACAACGCAATGCAGTTACCGCTGAAATTAGTCAGTTAAAACGCAATAAAGAGAATGCAGATGTGCAGATTGCGCAATCCAAAGAAATAGGTGACAAAATTACCGTACTTGACGATGAAGCTCGTCAAGTAGAAGAAAATCTTCGCAATGTAGCATTAATGCTTCCTAATATGTGTGATGATTCTGTGCCAGTAGGGGCTGATGAAGACGATAATCCAGAAGTTAGAAGATGGGGGACACCGCGTTCCTTTGATTTTCCGATTCAGGCACATTGGGATCTTGGTGAGACTCTAGATATATTAGACTTTGTTCGTGCTACAAAAGTTAGTGGTGCGCGCTTTACTTTCTATAAAGGAGTAGGCGCGAAACTGGAACGCGCACTCATCAATTTTATGTTAGACCTTCATGAAAAACAAGGCTATACAGAAATGATGACACCGCAATTAGTGACACGAGAAACCTTAATAGGTACTGGTCAGTTGCCAAAGTTTGAAGAAGATGTATATAAAATTCAGGACCAAGACTACTTCTTAATTCCTACCGCTGAAGTTACGTTGACTAACTATCATAGTGGTGAAATTTTAAGCGAAGAAGAGCTACCAAAGAACTATACTGCTTTTACCGCATGTTTCCGTAGTGAAGCAGGTTCTGCAGGTCGTGATACGCGGGGGCTTATTCGCCAACATCAATTTAATAAGGTTGAAATGGTTAAATTTAGTACACCAGAAAAATCCTTTGATGAGTTAGAAAAATTAACTCATGATGCGGAAGAAGTTTTGCAGTTATTAGAATTACCACATCGTGTTATCACACTTTGCACAGGCGATATCGGTTTTGGATCGGCTAAAACCTATGATGTGGAAGTTTGGATGCCTGCACAAGACAAATATAGAGAGATTTCTTCTTGTTCTAATATGACTGATTTCCAAGCACGTCGTGCTAATATTCGCTTCCGCCGTGGGGCTAAGGGTAAACCTGAATTTGTTCATACTTTGAATGGTTCTGGGTTGGCTGTAGGACGTACGGTAGCTGCTATTTTAGAAAATTATCAAGAGGCAGATGGTTCTGTACGAATTCCAACAGTTTTACAGAAATATATGGGGTGCGAAGTTATTAAAGCCCCTCAAAAATAAGGAGACGAGTATTTGTAATGAAGATTTTTATTGATACAGCTAATTTTGATGAGATTAAAGATGCCTATTCCATGGGTTTTATTGCCGGTGTAACGACGAATCCATCTTTGATTGTCAAAGAAAAAAGAGATTTAAAAGAAGTTATTAAGCAAATTGCCAACTTAGTAGAAGGTCCTGTAAGTGCAGAAGTTGTATCTACTACAGCTCCAGAAATGATTGCAGAAGCTCATGAACTTGTGAAACTTGGTTCGAATGTAGTTATTAAAGTTCCAATGACAATAGAAGGATTAAAGACCGTCAGTGTTTTATCGAAAGAAAATATTAAAACCAACGTTACCCTTGTGTTCAATGTAAATCAGGCTCTATTAGCAGCTCGTGCAGGGGCTAGTTTTGTCAGTCCTTTTGTAGGTCGTTTAGACGATATTAGCATGGAAGGCGTAACATTAATTGAAGATATTGCAGAAATTTTCATGGTTCATGGTATTAAAACTGAAATTATTGCGGCTAGCGTGCGTACACCAATGCACATGATTCAGTGTGCTAAAGCGGGTGCACATATTGCTACGGTACCGTATAAAGTTCTAATTGACTCTTTAAAGCATCCGCTAACAGATGCTGGTCTAGCCAAATTCATGGCAGATTGGGAAAGTGCCAATAAATAATTGTTCATATCATGTATAGTTTTACATAGGAGGCATATCGTGGATCGCACATTAGCATTAGAATTTGTTCGTGTAACAGAGGCAGCAGCACTTAAAAGTGGTCGCTTAATGGGTAGAGGTAAAAAAGATGAAGCTGATGGATTAGCTGTTGATGCTATGCGTCAGACTTTTGATACTGTACCTATTAGTGGGACGGTTGTTATTGGTGAAGGTGAAATTGATGAAGCACCTATGCTTTACATTGGTGAACATGTAGGGGCTGGTGGAGAAGAAGTAGATATTGCAGTTGACCCCATTGAAGGGACTAACTTGATTGCAAAAGGTCAACATGGGGCTATTGCAGTTATTGCGATTGCTCCAAAGGGATGTTTATTACATGCTCCCGATATGTATATGCAGAAACTTTGTGTAGGCCCTCGCGCTAAAGGTGTTATCGATATTCGTGCTAGCGTAACAGAAAACTTACGCCGCGTAGCGGAAAAAATGGAACGCGGTATTGATGATTTGACCGTAGTAATGCTGGATCGTCCTCGTCACGAACAGATTATGAAGGAGTGTCGTGAAGCAGGGGCGCGTATTCGACTTATTACCGATGGAGACGTGAATCCAGCTATGGAATGTGGCCTTGAAGGTTCTGGTATCCACATGGTAATTGGTAGTGGCGGTGCTCCAGAAGGTGTTTTGGCAGCGGCGGCATTAAAATGTACAGGTGGCGATATGCAAGCACTTTTATTGCCTGAAAATGATGAACAAGTGAAACGTTGTTATGATATGGGCGTTAAAGATTTAAACAAAGTGCTTACCATTGATGATTTAGTGGCTGGTGATGATGTTATTTTTGCAGCGACAGCTATTACAGAAGGTAATATTCTTAATGGGATGCGTTACTTCCCGGGGGGTGCTCGCACACAGTCAGTTGTTATGCGTTATCGTACAGGTACGGTTCGATTTGTAGATACCATTCATAGCTTAGATCGTAAATTAAAGTCTATGAAAGCTAAATAATCGCAAAAGTCTATTGCTCTCTTTTGTAATATGTGAATGATAAGACTTAAAGTAAAAGGCTTGCCAGGAGATGTATGTAGTTATTGTACATTCTTTGGCAAGTCTTAGTTTTTTAGGTATTGCTAGAATGTCTACTTTAATAGTATACTGTAGAGTAGTGAATAATACGGTATATTTAAATATGCCGATATAATATAAGACAGTTATGTGGGAGGAAGTCTTTTGGAAAAGCTCGTTATTCGTGGAGGAAAACGATTAGAAGGTCGTGTGCGCGTTAGTAGTGCAAAAAATGCAGTATTGCCAATAATTGCAGCAACTATGTTAGCATCTACGCCTAGTCGTCTTGTGGAAATTCCTAGACTGGAGGATGTACATACAATTTGTGAGGTTATTGCTTCGTTAGGGGTAAAAGTAAATTATGATGTGCAGGCTCAGCAAATTGATTTTGATGCCTCTGTTATTACTGCGACCGAAGCACCAGTGGAACTCGTACGTCGTATGCGTGCCTCTTTTTTAGTTATGGGCCCATTACTTGCACGTAAAGGTGAAGCACGTATTTCTCTTCCGGGCGGATGTGCTATTGGTAGTCGCCCAATTGATTTGCATTTAAAAGCCTTTGAAGCCTTGGGTGCAACGATTGAAGTTGGAGATGGGTATGTGCATGCTAGTGCTCCAGAAGGATTAAAAGGTAACCAAATTTACCTAGATTTTCCGAGTGTAGGAGCTACTGAAAATGTAATTATGGCAGCATCACTGGCAGAAGGTAAAACTGTTATTGAAAATGCTGCAGAAGAACCTGAAATTGTGGATTTAGTTACTTATTTGAACAGTATGGGGGCTAAAATTCGTGGTGCAGGGACAAATGTTATTCGTATTGAAGGGGTATCTGAATTACAGGGCGCAGTTCATACCGTAATTCCAGATCGTATTGAAGCTGGTACATACCTAATTGCAGCTGCCATGGCTGGCGGAGATGTGTATGTTGAAAATGCGTTATCTGAACATTTGAAACCCGTAGTGGCTAAACTTAAAGAAGCAGGTATAACAGTAGAAGAAGATGTAGATGGTATTCGTGTTATTAGTGATGGTAAGTTAAAGGCTGCTGATATAAAAACACTGCCATACCCTGGTTTTCCAACAGATATGCAAGCCCAGTTTATGGCATTGACTACAGTTGCTGAAGGCACAAGTGTAGTTATGGAAACAGTATTTGAAAATCGATTTATGCACGTAGATGAACTAAAAAAGATGGGGGCTTCTATTCGTATTGAAGAACGCCGTGCAATCGTAGACGGCGTATCTAAATTACATGGAGCTAAGGTTCGCGCTACTGATCTTCGTGCTGGTGCAGCACTTGTTTGTGCAGGGTTAGTAGCCGAAGGTGAAACAGAAGTTGATCATCTTTACCATATTGATCGTGGTTATGACGATTTAGTTGGTAAGATGCAAAGGTTAGGTGCAGATATTGTTCGGATTAACGAAGAATAAGAAAAGACCTAGTCGAGAAACCGTTTTAGAAAAGCGTAAGGCTCGACAAATAAAGAAAGCACAGCCTATTGCTAAAACAGCGGTAGGTGAAAAAGTGCAAAAACAAGCGAATGCAGTGCGTAAAACATCCCTTTTTGAAAAACTTGCACTTCTATGGGCTTATGATATGGGGATTGATTTAGGTACAACTAATGTATTAATCTACATTAAAGGGAAAGGGATTGTTCTTGATGAACCTGGTTATGTAGCTCGTGATGTACAAAATGGAGATGTCATTGCTGTCGGGAATGATGCACGTGATATGTTGGGACGTACACCTAGGGGGATAGAGGTTATTCAACCCCTACGTGAAGGTGTTATTGCAGATTATGATACGACTGCATTTATGCTAAGGTATTTTGTAAGTCGTGTTGTCCCAACTTCTGCTATGTTTAAACCACGAATTATTGTTTGTGTGCCATCAGGTATAACTTCCGTAGAAAAACGTGCCGTTCTTGAAGCTGTTTTACAGGCAGGTGCTAGAAAAACGGTGCTTATCGAAGAGCCATTGGCGGCGGCTATGGGGACTGGTTTAGATAAAGCAAAGTCTGCTGGTGCTATGGTGGTTGATATTGGTGGGGGCACTACCGATATTGCTGTAGTATGTAATACAGGTGTGGTTGTAAGTGAGTCTTTGCGTATTGGTAGTGATAAATTTGATGAAGCGCTGATTACGTATATGAAGCGAAAACGTAAAATTTTGATAGGCAAGCGTTCTGCAGAAGATTTGAAGATTTCTGTAGGCACTGTCGACCGTAAAATGGAACCAGTGGAAACGAATATTCGTGGACGTGATTTAATTTCTGGGATGCCCAAATCGGTGACGGTAACTTCGAGAGAAGTTCAAAAAGCCTTAGAAGATCCAGTGCAACAAATTATTGAAAGTGTTAAGGGTATTCTTGAGAAAACACCACCTGAGCTTGTAGCAGAAATTGTAGATCACGGAATTATCCTTACTGGTGGTGGCGCACTTATTGATGGCTTTGATAGAGTACTCACCCGTTCCACAGGTATTGCTACTTATTTAGCAGATAATCCTAAATATTCTGTTATTTTAGGTACAGGTAGAGCACTTCAAGAAATGGAACATTTACAAGATACATTAGAAGAATTACAATAAAACGAAGGGGGGAAATCTCTTCGTTTTATTTATCTATAATTTTAATAGGGAGTAGGCCATGATTAATAAATTGAAACGAAATCTAATAATAGCCTGCTGTATAGCCGTTATGGGGTGGAGTGCAGCAGATGCAGCTGTACTTACCAACATGCGATCTGTTGAGGGAACAGGTCAAACGCGTATAGTGCTTGATTTAGATGGAGCACCTACAGGTTGGTCTTCTGTTTATAATGAAAATACGAATGTGTTGAAAATTACTCTTCCTAATACGACCAATAAGAGTACTATTTCTTTTAATAAAAAAAGTGTGTTGATTAAAGACGTTGGCGTGTCTAGTGCAGGTAAAAATATAGTTGTTTCTATTGAAGGCAAACAACCTATTCAAAAGAATATTTTCGCCTTGGCAAATCCTGATCGTCTTGTCATAGATGTGTATACTAATATAGAACAAAAGACGACGACTAGTTTGGGCAGCTCTGGGCAACTTTTGAAATGGAGTAAGAGTGGCGATAATGGTCGTTTACGTATTTACAAAGCCTTTGTACCAAGTACTGCTAAAATGACAGTATTGCATTCAAATACACCTCAAACATTAACAAATCTAGCTAATTCGCATGGAGGGACTATTTTTTTCGGAGTGGAAACACCAATAGTAAAACCGCTTACGAATGGAAAGTCGCTTGTATCTGATACAAATGATTTAGAAGCATCTAATGCACTTCGCTATACTTATTCCAATGGGTATAGTATTAACACGGTAGAACCCAGCTTAGTGGCTGCATTAGGGAAGGAAGATTTGCATATTAACGGAGTAAACCAAACACGTTTGGCTAATTCATTAATTTTGTATACGCCAGCTTTTGGGGAATCGACTAATACGAACACATATGGACATGAAGTTGTTATCAAAAACAGAAAAGTGGTACGTGTAGGTGAAGGTAATTCTAAAATTAATGCTGGTGAATTTGTTCTTTCAGGGCATGGAACGGTTGGCAAAGAGCTTGCAAAAATAAAAGTAGGCGATTCCGCTAATATTTATAGAACTGCAGGTATTGCTAAGATTAGTGTAAAAGATGCTGTCGTCTATTCTGGTGGCGATGAAGTGTTGCGTAAAGGTGCCTATGTAGGCCCTAAGACAGCTACCAGTAGAGGGGCCCGTAATTATATAGGTGTAACTTCGGCAGGTAATTTGATTCTTTTGTCTATTGATGGACATTCCGCTGAATCGGTTGGTGTTACGGCTCAAGAAGGTGCTGTACTTCTTCGTGAAGCTGGTGCTATTAATGGTTTAGAGGTGACAAATAAAGGTCATAATGATATGATAGTAAATAAGAAGGTAATAACTCAGGATGGTAAGGACAGCGGTGCTGAATATACGGACGCTATAGTTATTCCTTAATGAATAAATCATTCAGTAATGAATATTACTTCGTATAGACCGATTATAAGGAGGTTTATGATGAAATCGTTAGCAAAAAAAATAGTATTAGGTACAATTGGTGTTGCAGTAGTTACTGCGCTTGGAATTGGTGTTCAAAAAGCAGTGGCTACAGATGTAAATCATGAAACGGTATTAACGGGTACTGTAGTATCTGTAATTCCAGTAGGGACAACTGTAAAAGAAGGCGATACACTTGTAACAGTAAAAACGTTGGCAGGGCCTATGGCGGCTGCTCGTGCAACGGTTAGTGGAGTTGTAACTGCTGTAAATGTTGAAAGTGGTTCGCAGGTTTCTCGTGGACAGAATGTTGTTACAATTAACATGAAATAAATAATGGAAAGGTGAGCAGTAATGCTTTTATCTCGTACATGGCGCCGGGCTCGTAAAGGGGCTTTGGCGCTCTTATTTTTATATTTTTTAAATATTACAATGGCTGATGCTGTTGAATTTATGCCTGCAAAAGACGTGCAGACAGGAATGACAGGGATTGCTAAAACAGTGCTTGTAGGCGATAAAATTTCGACTTTTAATGTAAAAGTATTAGGTGTTATGAAAAATCGTGGTCCTTCAGGTGACTTAATCTTAGCGAAATTTTCTGGTGATGCGATGAATCAAACAGGCGGTATTGCCCATGGTATGAGCGGTAGTCCTGTTTATATCGATGGTAAACTGGTAGGCGCTGTTGCCTATGGCTGGGGGTTTGCAGATGGGACCATTGGTATGATTACACCTATTGATGATATGGTGAGATTATGGAATATTCCTTATGAAAAGAATATGTCCAATCCATGGCATGATGATCATTTGATTCCTCTAGGAACCCCACTTATGGCATATGGGTTTGATGAAGATTCTTTAGTCTACATGAAGGAAAAACTGCCTGCCTATAAATTTGAAGCTTATGATACGGCAGCTGCTAATGGGGACGAAGTAGAAAAACCGTTGGTTGCAGGTGGTTCTGTGGCAGCTCTTATGGTAGATGGTGATTTGAAGCTAGGTGCCATTGGAACAGTCACATATGTAGATGATGATCGTATAGTTGCTTTTGGTCATCCGTTTTTAAAACGGGGATCTATGGAATACTTCATGCATAATGCTCATATTTTTACGGTTGTAAAAAGTTATGATTCTGCATTTAAATTAGGCTCCATGGGTGCTGAAGTAGGCGCTGTAATAGAAGATCGTGGTGCAGGTATTGCGGGGATTTCAGGTAAAATAGCCAAGGGTATTCCTGTCAGTGTTTATATCAAAGATTTAGATATGGGGCTAGATAGGATGGCACATGTAAAGACTATTGAAGATGGTGATATGACGCCGGCTTTAGTTGCTACATCTATATATAGTTTTCTTAATAAGACAATGGACAGAACAGGTGTAGGTACGGCCAAAATGACATATACATTAACACCTAAAAACTCCAAATATAAGCCTCTTACTCGGACTAATATGTTTTACTCTAATAATTCTATTAGTGTGAAAGCTGTGGATGAAATTTATAATGTCCTTGATGGACTTATGAATAATCGTTTTATTGACTATAACATTATGGATGTAAAAGTTGATACAGCGGTAACAAAAGAAACGTTGACAGCGGAAATTGTTGATGCAACAGCTTCCCCTGTTATTGTAGCACCAGGAGACAAGATTGCTATTAAAGTGAAAATACAACCATTCCGTGGTGAGGAGGAAGAAAAGACCTTATTCTTTGACATTCCTAAAGATCAAGCGTTAGGGCCAGCGACACTAGAAGTCCGTGGTGGGGGAGTCATTCCATTACCATATTTATTTGAGCGACAAAAATATAATTTGACGGATGAAATTATTCGTCGATTAAAAACTTACAAAGATTTTGATGAATTCTATGAAGCTTTGAAAGACGCTGATAGCAATCACCAAATTGTAGTAGAATTCCTGCAAGAAGGAGTTAGTATGGTTGATACTGATGACAAAACTTCTTCTAAAAAAGCTAAAATAGATAATATAGAAAAGAAACCAGTACCTGGCGATATTAAGAAACCAAAAGTGCAAGAGAGTGCACCAGCTGTAGATAAAAAAGATAAGAAAGAAGTAAAATCCTATATTGATACTGATTATATAATTAAAGGTGATGGACAATTTCAAATTACTGTAGTTGGAGCAGATAAAAAAGAAAAAGCACTTAAGGCATATGCTAAAAAGCGGACTAGTGCTAACGATAAGACTAAATTAGAAGCAAAGGCTACACTTATAGATAAGGCTAAAACAGAATAGGAAAAGATAAGACGCAGTTGTAATAAATTACTACAACTGCGTTTTGAAATGTAGTGTTGAAATAGTAGAAAGCTCTAAAAAATCGTATGGTACTACTGACAATCAATAGAGTTTTATGATAAAATAAATAATCAGGAAAGGAGTGTGGCATAACATGTTAGAAGCTATTGGGCGTTTTATGATAAAACGTTTTGAACAGTGTGGCGAAGCGATGATACTTTTGTATAAAACCCTTTTACAAATGAAACATATTCGTTGGAAACACGTTCTGTTTCAGATGGCTCATCTTGGTGTTGATTCCTTACCTATCATTAGCTTAACATTACTTTTTGCAGGTGCTGTAATGACTTTGCAGATAGCAGATATTCTCATTCGTTATGGTGCCCAAGGCACTGTTGGGGGAATTATGACGGTGGCTATGGGGCGCGAATTGGGGCCTGTATTAGTAGGCGTTGTATTGGCAGGTCGCGTAGGTGCGGCTATTACTGCTGAAATTGGTACAATGAAAGTTACAGAACAAATTGATGCCTTGCGTGTTATGGCGACAGACCCAATCGGTTATCTTGTTGTACCTCGAGTTATTGCTTGTATGCTTATGGTCCCTATTCTCGCTTTTTATGGAGTCGCTATTGGTATTGGTGGGGGATACATCGTTGCTACCATGATAAAAGGGTTGGCAGGCGTTACGTACACCAATTCTATTCAAATTTTTGCTGTTGCTTCCGATGTGACCTATGGGTTAATTAAAGCTAGTGTATTTGGTGCAGTTATTGCCTTAGTTGGTTGTTATAAGGGAATGTATACTGAAATGGGAGCAGAGGGCGTAGGTAATTCTACTACTAGTTCTGTTGTAACAAGCATTATTTTAGTCTTTATATTAAATTATTTCTTATCAGCGTTGTTATACTAATTTTCTGGAGTCATAATGATTGAGGTAAAAGATGTCGTAGTCGCATATGAAGATCGTGTGATTTTAGACCGTGTTAATCTTACAATTGAAGATGGAGAAACCCTAGTTATTTTAGGCGGCAGTGGCGCGGGTAAGAGTACGTTACTTCGTTTAATTATTGGTTTACAACGCCCCACATCAGGTCAGATTATAGTCGATGGTGTAGATGTGACGTCGTTAAATGAAGAAGAATTTAACAAAGTACGTGTGCGTATGGGCATGGTATTCCAATATTCTGCACTTTTTGACTCTATGACAGTAGGTGAAAATGTGGCTTTTGGCTTGCGTCAGCATACAAAGATTGACGAAGGCGAGATTAAAAAGATTGTAGCTGAAAAGTTACGAATGGTTGGGCTTGATGGTTATGAAAACTATATGCCCAGTGAACTCTCAGGAGGAATGAAAAAGCGAGTAAGTCTAGCTCGTGCTATTGTGCAAAATCCTGCAGTTATTCTCTATGATGAACCAACGTCGGGGCTTGATCCCGTTACGTCAGGCACTATCAATAAATTGATACGAAATATGCAAAAGGCATTGCATTGCATATCGATTGTGGTGACGCATGATTTGCGCTCTGCCTATTATGTGGCAGATAAGATTGCCTTACTTGACAAGGCGAAGTTTGTAGAGATTTCTTCTACAGAAGTGTTTCAAAAATCTACAAATCCCGTGGTACAAGAGTTTATTAGTAGTGGCATTAGTGATGCCAAATTTTATAAGGGGGATCAGGTATGAAATGGACAACTGAAGCCAAGGTAGGTGTGTTTACCTTGATGGGCCTTTTGCTATTTGCAATGGCTGTAGCTTTTTTGAGTCGCGTATCAATATTTGAACCACCACAGATGCATATACGGGGCGAATTTATGACCGTTACAGGTTTAAAACCAGGAAATGCAGTGAAATTTTCTGGTGTCGATGTAGGTAAGATTAAAGCCTTGTCAGTTAACGGAAAAGGTGCGAGTGTTGAAATGTCTTTGAATGCGGATACTAAAATTCCCAAAGACTCTATTTTTACACTGGCTAGCGATGGCATTATTGGTGACAAATTTTTACAAATTATTCCAGGAACATCTCAAATTATGCTGAAGGAAGGGGATGTTGTTTATGGTGAGGGTCGCAGTGAAATGGAAAAAGGATTTGACTCGGCCAATGAGGTAATGAAAGAGGCTAATAAAAGCTTAAAAGCAATTAATAATATTATTGGTGATGAACAAACACAATTATCATTGCGTAATGCTCTTAGGTCGTCAGAAGAAATTATGAGTAATACGGCTGCGATGACTGCTAATATGAATGCATTGATTGCACAAAATAGTGGGAATATTAATGCATTAACAGCCAATATGGTTACAATAACGCGTAATATGGACGCACTAACTGGCCAACTTAACGCCTCGATGGCGACTCTTGATGGTGACCAAGCAACAAGTACTAATATGCGTAATATTATTGCTAATATGAAAACGACAACAGATAGTGTTAATAAAATGGCTAAATCTCTAGAAGGCGTCGTAACAGATCCACAGAGTGCTGCTGATATTAGGACAACTCTACACAACACAGCTAATCTAACCACAAAGTTAAATCAATTAACTGGAGGTGGATTAGGAATAAAAGGTGAAGCAAATGTAGAAATGTTGTATAATGGGACAAAAGATGAATATAGTCCAAATTTTAACATGCGTCTCTTCACTGGGAAAAATATGACAGAGCTAGGAGCTACACATATTGGTGATGGGACGAATTTAGAATTAAATTATGGTAAATTTGTGACTAATAAATTTTTACTGCGGGCAGGTCTTTTTGATGGTGATGTAGGCCTAGGGGTTGACTATGGTATAGGGGGTCCATACTCTTTCTCTGCGGCTATTATGGATCCAAATCATAGACGATATAGATTGCGTAGTGAATTAAGAGTGTATCGTGACTGGTATGGAGTGGCACAAATTATTCGCCCTACTAGTGCTGACAACGGTGGAACTTATTTTGGAATTAAAAAGAATTTTTAATGGAGGCGTTTAGTCCATGAATAAAAAAATGTTAACTGCAGCAGTATTGTTGTCGGTAATGACGACTGGTGTATTTGCAGCAGACACGACGGTAGACAAAAAGATGGAAAAGTTTCAACACGATGCTATTGTTATGGCACAACAGTCTATGGCTGAAAAGATTGTAACAGATAGTACATTGCCGTCTTCAGTGTCTTTAGATGTTAACCGTGCAGTACAATTAGCACTTGAAAATAACCGAGATGTAAAACAAGCTACCTCTAATTATGAAAAAGCAAAAGCAAATGTAAGTCTTTTTGGGGCTAAAAAGAATCCAACCATTTCTTATGGGTATTCCGCTAGTCGTAGAGGTACGGAGGGCATTGCAGGAGTAGGTAGTTCTACAGATAGCACGTTTTCTAATAATTTCTCTCTAAATGTGCCTATTTATACAGGGGGGGCCGCAGAAGCTAATTTGGCAGCAGCACGTTATGCACGTGAATCTGCCGGTGCGCATGTAACAGAAGTGCAGCAAGCGACTAAACTTTCAGCAGCAACTGATTACTATGCATTAATTATGAACCGCAATAAAGTTAATATTGCACAACAAGCTGTTACTGATTATGAAGGACATTTAAAGAATGTAAATCAACAGTACCAAGTTGGCTTAGTGGCTAAATCTGATGTATTAGCTTCTAATACTAACTTAGCTAATGCAAAAACATCTTTAGTGCAGGCTAAAAATGCAGCTAATATCGCAGAAGCAAGCTTGAACAATGTTATGGGAATGCCCGTTTATACTAAAATAGAAACAACTGATAGTGAAATGACATATAAACCTTATGGGTTAACTTTGAATGAAGCTAATGCATATGCCATTTTACATAGAAATGAGTTAATACAATCTTTCTTAGCAGTAAAACAGGCTGAAGAAGGAGTAGAAGCTGCTAAGGCGGGGTATCGTCCAACTGTAGCAGCTTCAGCCGGTCGTAGTTATAGCGACTCCAAATGGACTGGTTGGGATAATAAAGGTTGGTCTATAGGCGCTAGTGTAAGCTTTAATTTATGGGATGGTGGGGAAACTCAAAATCAGATAAAAATGGCAAAAGCTAGTTTAGATGCAGCCAAAGAAGCAAATTATAAAACGATGGAAGCCGTTATGTTAGATGTGCGTACTGCATATCTTAATATGAAAGCAGCTGAAGAAACAATCTCTAGTACGCGTGTAGCGGTAGAAGAGGGACAGGAAAATTTCCGTATCGCCTCTTTACGTTACCGTGCAGGAGTAGGGATTAATCTTGATGTACTGGATGCAGAAACTAAACTTGAGAGTGCTCGCAATAACTATGTAGATGCATTATATAACTATAACACAAGCATTTCTGCTCTTGAAAAAGCAATGGGTGTACCAGTGGTGACACCAGTAGCACAGGGAGATGTTGTTGTAAGCAAAAGTGATGCAGTGAAAACGCTTGATTCTCTCGTAGCTGAAAAAGGTAGAGTACAAAATAACGTTAATTAGGAGACGTGTATGAAGGGCAAATTGTTAGGTGTAGCAGTTCTCTCTGCACTTACGGTTATAGGTACAACACAGTTTGTTTTAAAACCGGCGGCAGAAAGTTATGCGCAACCGATGATTCAAGAACAACTGAATAATGCCCTCAATGGACAGGTTACTTTCTCATCCATGCGCATTGATTGGATGGGAACGGCGACCTTGAAAGATGTAGTAGTTAATGATGAACATAATGCTAGGGTGATGGGGGCTCCAGAAGTATCGGTAGCACTATCACCCTTTGGTGCTGTTAAGGGTATGATTACTGGTGATGGCACTATCGGTATTATTTCTAAAGTAACAGTAACAAAGCCAGATATTCATCTTTGGGAGTATGAAGATGGTACTTGGAATGTGGCAAAAATACTGAAATCTGATAGATCCCAATCAAAGTCTACCTTTAAAGGAGATGTTGTTGTTGATGATGGCATAGCATATGCTCGAACTTTTAAAGGTCGCCAAATACAAGCAGAAGAAATTAATGGTGCTTTACAATTTAACGAGTATCCTATGATAAAAGGGGCGTTTACTACCCTTGTGGATAAACAACAAATTGTCGTTAGCGGCGAATATAAAAATGTTACAGGGGCTCCTTTTGATGTGACTGTAAAAGCAGATAGTATAGATCTTAATTATGTGAATGATTTTATTCCTAAAGATGTGAAGGCTAGCCTTGTATCTGGGAAATTAAAAGATGCTACTATTCGTGTACAACGTGATAATGATCAGTATCGTTTGCATGGTAATTTTGATGTGGCTAATGTTAATGGGTATTATGAAGAATATAATTTAACCAACTTAAATAGTCATGTTGTTTTTGATAATCAACTTGTTAATATTGTAGGGGCAAAAGGGGCCATAAACGATCAAAATCTACAAATTAATGGTACAATAGACATTTCTAATACAGATACAGGACTTAATTTACATGTTGAATCCTCTAGTATAGAGCCAAATCGTTTGTATGCTAGTGTTCCAACGGAAGGTACTGTAAAAGTAGATGCATATATATTAGGAACTGCAATAAATCCTAAATTGCACGGTTATATAGCGACTAATAATCTTGTTTATGAAGGTTATGCCGTTAAGAGTAATAAATTAGAATTTACCTATGATAATGATGTTATAACGGTTCCTACCAGTACAATATCTATTGGAAACGGTACAGTTACAGCCAATGGATGGTATAACATAAAAATGAAAGACTTTGAAGGGTATGCGGAGAGTACTACTTTGCCGATGGACCTTATTAATAACCTTACGAACCAGAACATTAGCGGGAATCTTTCTGGTAAAGTATACGCTATTGGTAAGAATGGCCGACTTTCGAATATCGTTGGTACTGTACATGGTGAACATGTTATTTATAAAGATATCACTTTTGATACGGTAGATGCAATGTTTACCGGCAGTGGTGTTAACTATACAATTGACTATATTAATGGAAAAATTGGTGAAGGTACACTCACCGGTTATGGCACGATTGAAAATAATGAAAATATACATATGACTCTTTCTGGACATAATATGCCACTTAACCAGCTGAGTGGCATTGCAGGGTATGAACTAGAAGGCAAGGCTAATATTAATGCTACTGTTGAAGGCTCTATTCAGGCTCCAATAGTTAAGGGGAATATTTCTTCAGCCGCAGGTAGTGTAGATAAACTTCATTTTGATCAAGCCTATACAGATTTCACTTATGAAGGTGATAAAGTACATTTGGATAGAGCCGTTTTACAAGATGGTAATGGCTCATATAATTTATCTGGAGATATTAAGACTGATGGAAGTAGATTTGTCGATCTTAATGTAGGACTTAATAATGTACGGGTTGAAAACACAATCCAATCCTTTACAGATTTACCAATTACCGGTTGGTTAACGACAATGGCTCATGTAGTGGGGCCTTTAGATAATCCAACTGTAAATGGGTATCTTCATATGTGGGATGGATCTGCTTATGGAAAATTAATAACGGATGTTACTTCCGATTATACATATGCTAATGGAGTTCTTACGATTCCAAACTTGGTGGCACAGGCATATACGTCTACGATAACAGCTTCTGGTACAGCTTCTAAAGAAGCTATAAACATTTCTTTTAATGGTAATAATGTATCCTTAGGTCCATTATTTCATCAATTTACAGATAAATTTACTGGTCTTGTAGATATGCGCGGCACCATTACAGGTTCTTTTGTAGACCCTGAATTACATGCCACAGTAACGAGTGATGCGGTACATATAAATACGTCTAACGTTCATAATGTGAATGGAGAAATTTTAGCTAATAAGCGCGTTGTTCATTTAGAAAGTCTTTCTTTTGCAGAAGGTACAGAAGGTTGGTTTACAGTTACCGGTGGTATACGTCTAAATCAAAATAATGCATTATATGGTAAGGCCACAGCTACAAAAGGAAGTATTAGCAATATTATTTCTCTAGTAGGGCTTAATGTACCTAATTTAGATGGTAGCCTTAACGGTGAAATTAATTTAGGTGGAACATTAGAAAATCCGGCTTTTGATGTATATGGTGCGGTTGTAGATACTAAGATTGGCAATCGTGTATTTGGTACATCTCGTATTGATGCGGAATTAAATCAACGTCGCTTAAACATAAAAACGTTAGAAGTACCTGTTGATAACGGTGTAGTAGCTGCAGCAGGAACGGCTGATTTTGATGGAGAGGCTGACATTCAAGTTGTAGCCAAAGACGTACCTATTCTTGACTTAATTCCACTTACAGGTAAAGAGATAGATGCATCTGGTATGTTAAATATTATTGCTAACATAACAGGTAAAACACAGAATCCACATGTGGAGCTTTCTGGAGAGCTTACCGATGGACAGCTAAATGGTGTAGCTATTGATAAAGCTATTGCACTAGCTACAATGGATGATAAGGTTATTAATCTTAACCAGTTATTGTTGACTAAGAGTATTTACAGTGTGAAAGCCTTTGGTAAGATTCCGTTAGCGTCTATTATGAAAAATGAATATGCTGTTAATGCGGCGAAATCAAATTCGATGGATTTGACCATTGATGTTAATAATGCGGATTTTGGAATTATCCCTTTCTTTACATCCTATATATCTACTAGCTCGGGGGATTTGTCGGGGCTTATCAAAGTTACTGGCACCGTGGATGAACCAAAAGCTAATGGTTCTATAGCCGTTAAGGATGGAAGTATGCATATAAAACGGATAAGAGATAATTTTGAACGTATTAATGCACAGATTATTTTTAAAGATAATGTTATTGACATAACTGGTTCAGGTGCTATGGGCAAAGGTTCGGCTAATGTGAATGGTAGAATACTTTGGGGTACGAATGGTATTGTTTCTACTGATTTAACAGTAAATTCTACAGGCTTAGAAATTAATAGTGATTACTTTAGAGGGCCTCTTAATGCTCAATTTAATATTAAGCAAAATGGAGATATCCCTAAGATTACAGGTGAAATAGATTTACAAAATAATACCTTAAATATTCCGTTTACCTTTGAAAGTGGAGAATCTCCATCAAATATTGCCTTTGATGTTAGTGTAAAGGCAGGGGAGAACGTTAAGCTATACAATAGTCTTCTTTATGATTTTACATTAAATGGTGAAGCACGTTTCTTGGGTACCACGAGTCATCCTCGTTCTGACGGTGAGTTTAATGTTACAAAAGGCTATGTAAAATATTTAAATACAAAATTCAACATTACTACAGGTAAGGCCAAATTTAACCCTGGATCCTTCTTGCCATATTTAATGGCTAATGGTGAAGCGCGGTTAAGTACTTATCGTATTTTTGCTGATGTTAATGGCACGGTTGATAAGATGGAGATAAAGTTGACTTCGGAACCACAGTTAACAGAACAACAAATTATCCATTTATTGACATTCCGAAAAGGCGGTAAAATGAGTAGTAGTGTAACCTCCGAGGATGCTAATGCATTCTTGACGGCTAGCTTACAAATGTTTGCATTAGGTTCTATACAAGAACGTTTAGAAAATAGCATTGGCCTTGATGTATTAAATATATCAAGTGGCTCTTTAGATCAGAAAGATACAATTAATAGAGAAACGGCAGGATATTATAATGTAGAACTTGGCAAATATTTACTTCCTAATCTACTTGTCCGTGTATCAAAAGGTATTAATTATGATTATGTGCAATATGGAATGGAATATGAATTAGGTAGTAAGTTTAGCTTGAATGGATGGAAAAATAATCGCGATAATGGTTTTATTGGTGGTCAGTGGCACTATACTTTTTAAGTAAATACTATTGGTGCAATTAAGCGGAATACAGAATATAGTGAGGTACATGGGGACGTCGTTACATCTCAATGTACCTCATTCCTCTTTTTGCAGAGAAATTTATCTTTTTTGTTCAAATATGTAAGGATTTATGCTATAATTATTAAGATTTATGCTAGTATTTCTAGGCTTAAATTTAGGTGTTGTTATCTGAACGAATAATGGACTAGCAATCGTAAGATAAAAAGGTATTTATGAAGAGGTTGTTACGTTACCTATTAGTCCAAGTTGACAAGACCTATGGAGATGTCGTTAAGGAGGAGGTATTGGTTTAAATTAAAGTAATCAATACAAGTGAAACTAAAATTTAAATCGGCTTTAAAGGATAGTCCTATAAGAGCCAAATAAAATGTCATAAATCGTATTAGGAGGATTATTTCATGACAAAACATTATGCCTATAAACATGTATTGGCGGTTGCAGTTGTTGCAGCACTAGGTGGTACCAATGTATGGGCAGCTAGTACTGGGAATCAAACAGAGGCTGATGCAATTGCTGCTGCACGCCAAGGCGTAGCAGTTGAAACGGTAAACACTACAGAAAAAAGCACAACAACTGTGAATACTGAGGCTGTTGCAATGCCGACAGATACGAGTGCGGCTAGTACTGGTTTTTCTCACACTACTTCTGAAGAGAATGCAATTGCTGCTGCTAGAGTTGGCGTAACGGCTCCAGAACCATCTGTAAAAACTTATAAAATTGATAACTCTGCATTGGCTACAACTGATAAAAGCGTTATGACGATTGCAAAAGGTGAGGGCGGTACATTACAGAAAGAACAAGCCGAAGGCGTTGCTGTTGTTACTACCCCTGCGCAAGCGCAGTTTGTTTCTTCTGTAACGGATCAAATGTTGCAGCCTTATGTAGGTAAAACGATTACAGGTATTGCGATTGAACCTGTTGATGCAGAACATCAAAACCAATATCTTGCTCTATTAAAAGAAAAAGTAGGGGATCAGTTAAGTATTGCTGGCGTTAAAGGTGATATTGAAGCACTTGGTGGCACGGGATTATTCTCTGAGGTTAATCCTACTATTACACAAGTTCCAGAAGGTGTAAAAGTTTCTTACAAATTAACAGCAAACCCTGTTATTAACAGTGTTTCTGTTAGCGGAAATACTGTTTATACAACGGAAACGTTGATTAATTATTTAAATATTCAACCAGGTACAATCTTAAACTCTGTCCAGGTTGGTGAAAAAGTGCAAGGTATTAATGCTGCTTATGCACGTGATGGATATGTATTAGCACATGTTAGCGGTGTTAATGTTGACGAAAATGGAAACTTTACACTTCAAATAGTAGAAGGAGAAGTTGAAGCTATCCATGCTCATGGTAATAAGAAAACAAAAGAAAAAGTTATTACCCGTGAATTTAACCAGAAAGTGGGAAAACCATTTAATAAATTCTTAGTTCGTCGTTCTGTTGAAAAGGTATACAATACAGGATACTTTGAAGATGTAAATATTCGTTTACAACCTGGTAGCACTCCAGATAAAGTTAGCATTGAAGTAGACGTATTAGAACAGAAAACAGGTACAGTTACACTCGGTGCAGGGTATTCTGAATCTGATGGATTAGTTGGTATCGTTGAACTTGGTGAAAATAATTTCCGCGGTACGGGCGATAAAGTGAAAATCCATTGGGAATTTGGTGGTGCTGGTAAATACCGTAACTATCAAATCTCCTATACAAAACCTTGGATTGATAGCAAAGGTACTTCTTTAGGTTTTAGCGTATATAACCGTCAGGATAACTATACTGACTATGATGCGAAGGGTAACTCCGTTTCTGAATACAATAAACGTACTAGTGGATTTAATATCTCTCTTGGTCGTCAGACTGGCGAATATACTCGTGATTATGTAACGCTGGAAACTCGAAATGATAGATGGGTTAATGAACCTAAGGATATGAGAGGGTTCCGTTATGATCAAGGCGCCTCTTATGTTGATAATAAAGGTTTTGATTTTGCGGGCTTTGATTATATTGGCAAAAATTTTGGTCGTACCAATAGCATTACTTGGAACAAAGTATATGACTCCCGCGATAACGTATATGACCCAACTCGTGGTAAACGTATTTCCTTTACAGGACAATGGGCAGGTCATGGTCTAGGCGGTGATTTTGATTTCTATAAATTTACTGCAGAAGCTCGTACGTATAAAAAAGTTGGTCATGCACAAGTATTGGCTCTTCGTGCTCGACTTGGTTGGGCGATGGGAGATGTTCCTTATAGTCAACTATTTACCGCTGGTGGTGCAGATACGCTTCGTGGTTATGAAGATGATCAATTCCGCGGTAAAAAAGCATATAATGCTACTATTGAATATCGATTCCCAATTGCGAAAAAAGTTACTGGTGTATTATTTACTGATGTGGGTGATGCATGGGATGCACCAGATGTTCTTTGGTATGATGACAAAAAAGGCCTCAATGCCTCTGTTGGTGCCGGCGTGCGTGTAACAACCCCGATTGGGCCAATTCGCCTTGATTATGGTTGGGGCAATAATGGTGGTAAATTCCACTTCAGCTTCGGTGGACAGTTCTAAGAAAGTAGGCAACCTATTATGATGCGATTAATTAATAATAAGAAAAATGTAAAAATAACGTCTTTCATCGTTGCGGCGGTGTTCGTTTTGGGGATTGGTGGATTAGCCTATACCCAAATGGCTACGCCAGCAATGGCTTCTGCAAGCAGCAATATTGGCGTTATTGATACGTCTAAAGTATTCACTGCAGAAAGTGCAGATGTAAAAAAAGCTCAAGAAGAAATGCAGGCTTATCAGCAGCAATTAAAGCAAGAGTTTACTGAAAAATCTGCCAATATGGATGATCAACAGAAGGAACAGTATTTTATGCAATTGCAACAACAGCTAAATGCAAAGAAAACTGAGCTCCAAAACAATATGCAAACAAAAGTTTCTGATGCCGCAAAATCTGTAGGGGAAGCGAAAGGTTTATCTATAGTTTTAGATAAAGGTGCTGTTCTTTATGGTGGTGTAGATATCACCGAACAGGTGACTAAAAAATTAAGCGAAGGTAAATAATAAAAATGCAAATCTGTAGGAGGTTTGACGATGAAGTTCACCAGTCACAAGTTAATACCGTTAGCATTAGGCATAATGATGCTTGTGTCTGGTTGCACTATCGGTGGTTGTGGCGCTGATAAAGGCGTGCAACAGGCAGGTCCTAAAATAGCAATTGTTGATATGGATAGGGTTGTAAAAAATAACCCTGCCTATACAGAATATAAACAGCTAAAGGATGAATATGATAACCTTGAAAGCCAATATAAGGCTGAACAACAGAGTTTGAATACAAAGTCGCAAGCACAAGCAATGGCTTTGAAAGGTTTGAGTGCAGATAGTGCGTTAACAGACTCGTTAAATACTGAACTACAAGCTCGTGTAGCTGCAAAAGAACACGAGCTTAATGCAAAATTACAAGAACAACGCATTGCTTTGATAAATAAATATCGGGGAGTTGTAAATACGAATCCTACGGAGTCAGATTTACGAATTGTTAATTTGCAATTAGAGTTGCGTAGTCGTATTAACATGCATTACTATACGCCAGAAGGTAAGTTAAAAGCTGAAGGTGAGCGAGCTGCTAAAGAAGCAGAGTTGAAGAAATTACTAGAAGCTCGTAATCCAGGTGTTAACGGTAGTGGCATGACGGAATTAGAACGTCGTGTTAATGAAGACCTAGAACCTATGATAGCAGAAGGTAAGCATGAATTGGAGAACTATGCAGCTAGCGTTAGCAAAGAATTGCAGGCTAGACGTGACACAGAAATGCAAACACGAACTGGGGAAATTATGAAGAATCATAATTTACCAGATCCCATAGAATGGAATACAGCATGGAATGAAAAACTAGAGTTGAAAAAAGCAGAAGTAGATGCCATGCATGACGCTATTTTAGAAGATATTAAAACACGCGTTGCCATATTAGCAAAAGAGAAGGACATTGACCTTGTTGTTGCTGATTATGTAGGTAACGTTGATACGATTAACTTGACAGATGCTGTTGTAGAATCGTATAGCAAGCAATAAAGGAGCATAATAATGACAAAAAGTATGAAACGCCTTGTGTTGGGGATAGCAGTTGTACTTACAACAGGGATTCTAGGTGGTTGTGGTTCGCAAGAGAACTTAGGATATGTAGATTCTCAGAAAGCTATTACGCAAAGCGCTAAATATAAAGAAGTTATGGCTAAGTTGCAAGAACGAGATGCTAATATTCAGCAGCGTCTAGCAACTGCACAAGCCTCCCAGTCTGCCGAAGAATTTCAGAAAACGCAGACTGTAGCAGAACAGGAGTTTTCACTGTACAGATCTGCATTGTATAAAGAATTACAATCTTATGTGGAAAGTAACGTAGCTTCTATCGCAAAAGAGAAAAATTTGACTATTGTTGTGGAAAAAGGTGCAGTTACTAGTGGTGGTATCGATATTACTGATGAGTTAATCAAAAAGATGGGTACAGCTTCAGATGCACAAACAGAAAATCAGAAAATGGATACTGCTAAATCTACAGAGAGTAAATAGCTAAAAGAAGGGAGCCTTCCGCGTGAAGTTTACTGTAAATGAACTGGCAAAAAAAGTAAATGGCACTGTCATAGGTGATGGTTCTATTGTCATTGAAGAAACGCGTAGTTTAGAACAAGGTGTGCCTACTTCTATTGTTTTCGCTATAAATGAATATACAGAATACCTTCATTTATCTAAAGCAGGTGCTGTTATTGTAGAAAAAGCTGTTGATAACGCGCCTATGCCACAGATTATAGTAGAAAATGCTAAAGTAGCGTTTGCTCAAGTGCTAGAAATGTATCACCCCCCAGTAATTATTCCCGAAGGGATTCATGAAACTGCTATCATTGGTGAAAATGTCAAAATTGGTAAGCATGTAAAAGTGGGACCTTATTGTATCATTAATGATAATGTTGTCATTGATGATAATGTAACCCTATATCCCTATGTGTATGTGGGGCATAATACAAAGTTAGGCGAAGGTACGACTATATATGCAGGTGCAGTTATTCATGAAAATTGTATCCTTGGCAAACGAGTAGTGCTTCGTGCTAAAGCTGTTATTGGTGGTGAAGGATTTGGTTTTGCCACTGATAATGGAGTCCATAACCACATTCCGCAAGTGGGGAACGTTATTTTAGAAGATGATGTGGAAGTAGGTTCTTGTTCTTGCATTGATAACGCTACTATGGGATCTACATTGGTTCGCCGTGGGACTAAGATTGACAATTTGGTTCACTTAGGTCATAACGTTGAAATAGGTGAAGATTGTTTCATTATTGCCCAAGTAGGTATTGCAGGTAGTACAAAATGTGGTAATCATGTAACGTTTGCAGGTCAAACAGGCTGTACTGGACATATCACTATTGGCGATAATGTAACCTTTGCTGGTAAAACAGGTATTGTAGGTAATGTGCCTTCTGATGGCGTATATGCTGGCTATCCAATGCGTCCACACAAAGAGTGGTTGAAAATTTCTGCATATGAAGCTCGTTTACCAGAAATGGCAAAAACAATTAAGAGATTAGAGAAAGAGATTGCAGAGTTAAAATCCCAAAAATAGAGGATGCTAAATGTATAGGTTTATGAAGCTTTTAAGTGCACTAATTTGTGCACTTCCACATTCATTACAATATGCAATTGGAACTTTCTTAGGTGAGCTAGGTTGGTTGTGTACACCTAGTTCACGTAAGAAACTTGCGGTGGGACAAATTTTATTTTGTAATATCGCAGATAATTTAAAAGACGCAGAACAGATTGCTAAAAAAAGTACGACTCGTTTTGGTCGTATGATTATTGATGTGTTGCGTTATCCTGAAATTAAAGATGGTAAATATAAAGAAATGTTTACCATGAATGGTCGCGAAATATTAGACGATGTTGTGGCGAGTGGAAAAGGCGCTATCTGCATTGCTTTACACAGTGACAATTGGGAACTTTTAGGAGGTATTTTAGCTTCCGAAGGGTATCCTCTAATTTCTGTGGCAATGAAACAAAATGGTGATGCTGATAGATTCATTAATGAATATCGTGCACTTATGCACCAACATGTTACATATAAAACGGGGATGCGAGAAATGTTAGCCGAATTGCAAAAGGGATCTATGATTGGCTTAATCATGGACCAAGATCCAGGAAAGACGGGAGTTTTAGCTCCATTTTTTGGATATGAAACCTTAACAGCTACAGGTCCAGCAGTACTTGCTAGATTGCAGGATATCCCTATTATTCCCGTAACAATTCACTTTGAAGAATTTGAGAAAAAGTATACTATTAACGTAAGTACTCCAATTTATGTGGAACGGACAGATGATAAAAAACGAGATATTCTTGTAACGACAATTCAGTTAAATGAATTTTTAGAAGATCATATTCGTCGTTATCCACAAGATTGGTTCTGGCTACATAACCGTTGGAAATGGACGCGTAGATTGTATGCTGATAAAATTGAAGTACCGCCAAATCCAATGGATTAATATTAAAGGAGATACTTATGGCACTGTCGCAACAGACCTTAGCGAGAACAATTGAATATAAAGGCAATGGACTTCATAGTGGATTGCCTGTAACCATGACATTAAAACCAGCACCTATTAATACTGGAATTGTATTTGTTCGCACAGACTTACCAGGTGCACCTAGTGTAAAAGCACATATTGACAATGTTACTAATACGATGCGCGCTACTACACTTGAAAATGGTGAGGCTAAAGTATTCACTGTAGAACATATATTATCCGCTTTTTATGGAATAGGACTTGATAATTGTTATGTAGAACTCGATTCCGTTGAACCTCCCGTAGGGGATGGCAGTGGATTAGTATTTCTCAATTTAGTTAAAGAAGCCGGTTTAGCGAAGCAGGATGTGCTGCGCAAAATTCATAAAGTTAAATTTGCACATACTATTTATGATGGAGATAGATATATTACAATTTTACCTTATGATGGCTTTAGAGTAACATTTGTGTCTATCAATCCACATCCATTATTGGGAACACAGTATGCTGATTATACGATTACGCCAGAGGTTTTTGAAAAAGAACTTTCAGCAGCTCGTACCATTGGTTTTTTAAAAGAGATTGAAGACTTACAAAAGATGGGATTGGCGTTAGGTGGCTCTACTGAAAATGCACTTGTGTATGATGATGATAGCTGCTTATCTATCCCTCGTTTTGAGGATGAGCTAGTGCGACATAAAATTCTAGATGTATTAGGTGATTTATCTTTAGTAGGACCTATAGAAGGTCATGTTATTGCTTGTAAATCTAGCCATGAACTAAATGCACGCTTATCTCGTGAAATTATATCTGAAATTAGGGAGGCCTAACAATGACATTAACAGTTGAAGAAATTATGGAAATTCTACCTCATCGCTATCCCATGCTTTTAGTGGATAAAATTGTTGAGTTGGAACCAATGGTGAAAGCCGTAGGTATTAAGAATGCTACATTTAATGAATTAATGTTCCAAGGGCATTTCCCAGGCAACCCCGTATTTCCAGGTGTATTATTAACGGAAGCTATAGCTCAAGTTGGTGGTATTGCATTATTATATCCAGAAGAAAATCGTGGATTAACGCCTATGTTTACAGGGATTGATAAAGTACGTTTTCGTCGTCCTGTAAAACCTGGTGATACAGTTCAATTAGAAGCTGAAATTATTAAAATAAAAGGTAGAATGGGCAAAGTTATAGGCCGTGCATTAGTAGATGGGAAACTTTGTGCTAGCGGTGAATATATGTTCGCTTTAGTAGACGCAAAATAAGAGGTGATGAGTATGATTGTTGTAGGAATGGAAAATGCAACTTCCAATATACACAGTACAGCTGTAATCCACCCAGATGCTAAGATTGGTAAAGATGTAATCATTGGGCCAGGGGCTGTTGTAGGTGAGTATTGTACAATTGGCGATGGAACAAAAATTGGTGCTAATGCGGTTATTGGTGGTTGGACAACTATCGGTAAACGCTGTGAAATTTTTCCAAGTGCATCCATTGGTTTAGAACCACAAGATTTAAAATTTAAAGGTGAAAAGAGTTATTGTACCATTGGAGATGAAACGGTTATTCGTGAATTTGTTACGGTTAGTCGTGCTACCGGTGAAGGTGAAGAAACTCGAATAGGAAATAACTGCTTATTCCAAGCATGTACGCATATTGCCCATAATTGTATTGTTGGTAATAATGTTATTATGAGTAACTGTGCTGGTCTGGCTGGGCATGTTACTGTTGAAGATCGAGTGGTTATTGGAGGCCTTGCGGGGGTACATCAGTTTGTAAAAATTGGCAGAAATACGATGGTAGGTGGCATGGCAAAAGTCGTGCAAGATATTCCTCCATATTTAATTGCTGATGGGCAGCCTGCTCGTATTATTGGGCTTAATCAGGTTGGTATTACACGTGCTGGCATTCCAGAAGAAACACGTCGTGATTTGAAACAAGCTTTCCGGATTCTTTATCGTTCAGGGCTTAGCTTGTCTAAAGCGATTGAAGAAATGGAAGTACAATTAAACTCTTCGGAAGAAATTGAACATATGCTTCGTTTCTTGCGTAACGTTGATCGTGGCATTATGCGCGTTCGTCGTGAATGATAATAAAGTCCTTTCTCTATACCAAAGGGGATAGAGAAGGGACTTTTTTGTATTTAAACATATAAATTAAAGCTGATTTTTGGTATAATAATATGACATGTATTAATTATTCGGAGGTCATAAAATGGCTAAAGTTGGCTTGTTGTCTGGAATAGGAATGTTGCCAGTAGAATTCATGCGTGCAGCACAGTCGCAAGGACATGAAGTAATTGTTATTGCAGTGATTCCAGATACTGCAGTAGAACTTAAAAAAGAAGCAAATGTATTCTATGAGATTAACATAGCAAAATTAAATACAATTTTAAAGACACTTAAAGCTGAAGGTGTTACGGAAGTCACCATGTTAGGAAAAGTGACGAAAGAACTGTTGTTTAAAGGTTTAAAAATGCCAGACTTTCGTACTATAAAAGTACTGACAAAATTGAAGAATAGAAAAGATGATACTATTATGCTTGCCTTAGTGGAAGAGTTAGAAAAAGAAGGGATTACTGTTGCTGATCAAACCCATTATTTGCGCCCTTTAATGCCTAAAGTGGGCGTATATTCTAAAACAAAACCCAATAAGGAGCAAGAAAAAGACATAGCGTTTGGGTTTAGTATAGCAAAAGCGATGGGGCGGCTAGATATCGGTCAAACAGTTGTAATAAAGGCACAAGCTGTTATGGCTATTGAAGCTATTGAAGGGACTGATGCGTGCATTCGTCGTGGTGGTGAACTTGGTCGAGGTGATGCTGTTGTTGTTAAAACGGCAAAGCCAGATCAAGATGTACGTTTTGATGTACCTGCAGTTGGTGTTCAGACGATGAAATCCATGATTGAAAGTGGTTGTAATGTACTCGCTATGGAAGCAGAGCGGACGATTTTTGTGGAACAAGAACAAGTATTAGAATTGGCTAATGCACATCATATTGTAGTGTGTGCTGTTAGCGGCGATGATGAATAATGGAGACCCCAATGAAAATAATGTTTTCCGCAGGAGAAGCCTCTGGTGATACCCATGCTGCTAGCGTGGCAAAAGCCTTGAAAGAGATATATCCTGATGTAGAAATGATTGGTATGGGCGGACAACTCATGGCAGCGCAAGGTGTTAAACTTGTATATGACATTAAAGACCTCGGTTTTATTGGTATTGTGGAAATTATTAAGGCGTTACCTTTTTTCTTTAAATTGCGTAGTCATCTAAAAACGATTATGATGCAAGAAAAGCCAGATGTGTTAGTTTGTGTAGATTATCCTGGCTTTAATATGAAGTTAGCGAAAGTAGCAAAAGAGCTAGGTATTCCAGTTGTATATTATATTGCACCAACTATTTGGGCTTGGCATCGTAGTCGTGGTAGGGATATAAAAAACACAGTTACTAAAGTGGCTTCTATATTTCCGTTTGAAGCTGAAGCTTATCGTGAATTTGGCTGTGATGTTACGTTTGTAGGACATCCACTTATAGATATTGTAAAAGCTGAATTTTCAAAAGCAGAGTCTTTAAACTATTTTGGTGCAAAGGCAGACGATATTAATATTATGCTGATGCCAGGCAGCCGTAAACAAGAAGTATTGAGCTTATTAGAGCGGATGCTAGCAGGTGCAACTATTATTAAGGAAAAATATGAGAACATACATTTTTGGTTACCGCGAGCGCATACTATAGATAAAAGTGATTTAGAGGAGTCAATTAAAAAGTTTGATTTACCTATTACCATTACAGAAGACCATACTTATGATTTGATGCAGATGTGTGATCTTTGTTTAGCGGCTTCCGGTACTGCCACATTAGAAACGGCACTTATGGAACTGCCAACCATATTATTATATCGATTATCACCAATTACCTATGCATTGGGTAAATTGCTTGTGAAACTAGAATATGTAGGGTTACCTAATATTGTGGCAGGAAGACAAGTTATTCCCGAATTATTGCAGGATGCGGTGACACCAGAAAATATTGCAAAAGAGATGGACCTATTACTTGCAGATAAGAGTATTTATAATAGAATGAAAGAAGATTTACATCAGGTGCGCTTGGATTTAGGCAAAGCCGGAGCCGTAAAACGTGTAGCTCAGCTTATTGGTGATGTAGCTACAGCGGAGGGTATGAATGGGTAGTTATAAACGTTTGTTAGAATATGTAAAACCCTATATGAGAAGACTTATTTTTGGTCTAATCTGTATGGTTATTGCTTCTGGTGCTTATATCATTGTACCGTGGCTTATTAAAAATGTAGTTGATGAAGTGTTGGCTGAAAAAGATATGATGGCGTTAAATCTTATCGTATTAGGCATATTAGCGCTTTTCTTGATGCGTGGTGCAGCTCTATATGGACAAACATATACGATGAGCTATATTGGTCAGCGTGTTATTATAGATATTCGCGAAGCTATTTATCGTCGGTTACAACAATTATCCTTATCTTATTTTGATAGGAATAAAACTGGCGTTATTATGAGTAAAATCACAAATGACGTAACGGCTTTGCAGGCCGCCATCGTAGATAATGTAGTCAGCCTTGTGAGTGAAAGTGTTATTCTTGTAGGCTCCTTAATCTCTATGATTGGATTAGATTGGAAACTTACGATGTTAACATTGATTATAGTGCCTATTGTATTAGGCATTGTCAATGTATTTGGTAAAAAGTTAAAATTAGCTGGTCATGATGTGCAAGGTCGTATTGCCGACATTACGTCTTTGTTACAAGAAACAATTTCAGGTATTCGCGTAGTTCGTTCTTTTGCCCGTGAAGATTATGAAATTAAACGTTTTCAAGAAGAAAATAATAATAACTTTAGAGCCGCTATGCATGCTACTAAACTGACAAGTTTGTTAACACCACTTGTGGAATTTTCAGCAGCCATTGCCATTACAGTGATTATTTGGTATGGAGGGTATTCAGTGGTAACGGGAGAGATTTCTGCAGGCTCTTTAATTGCATTTCTTATTTATGCTATTAATTTGACAAATCCCGTAAAACGATTAAGCCAAGTGTATGGGAATATTCAAAAGTCATTAGCTGCAGGTGAACGTGTCTTTGAAGTTATTGATACACCTTCTGATGTGATAGAAAAAGAAACTGCAAAAGAATTACCAGAAATCGATGGGAATGTTGAATTTAACGATGTTACCTTCTCTTATGATGGGGAAGAATTAGCTTTGGACGGCGTATCGCTTTCCGTACCAGCAGGGAAAACCTACGCAATTGTAGGTCCTTCGGGTGCCGGTAAATCTACGATTGCTAATTTAATTCCTCGTTTCTATGATGTGACAAGTGGTTCTATTACAATTGATGGTGAAGATATTCGCAATGTGACATTTAAATCTTTGCGCAATCAAATTGGGTTAGTACCGCAAGATACAATGCTATTTAATGCGACAATTTATGAAAATATCTTATATGGCCGCTTAGACGCTACAGAAGAAGAAGTGTTAGCTGCTTCTAAGGCTGCTAATGCTACCGAATTTATTGAAAAATTACCAGATGGATTTAATACTCTTGTAGGAGAACGAGGGAGCTCTTTGTCTGGGGGGCAGCGCCAACGTATTGCTATTGCGCGTGCTATTCTAAAAGACCCTAAAATTCTTATTTTAGATGAAGCGACATCCGCATTAGATACGGAAAGTGAAAAAGTAGTACAAGAAGCGCTTGAACGGTTAATGAAAGGCAGAACGGCTTTTGTTATTGCACACCGTTTGAGCACCATTAAAAATGCAGATTGCATTATCGTACTTCAAAACGGCAAAATAGCAGAAGTAGGGACACATGAAGAATTACTTGCTATTGAAGATGGTATTTATCATTATTTATATTCCGTTCAATTTTCTAGTAAAGGGTAACTACTATGTATTTTCTATATAACATAATGCTTATCATCTATTGGATAGGTTTAATCCCTGTTATTCTTTACCGATTAACTTTTGAAGAAGGGTTCTATGAACGTATCAAACAAAGTGCTGGTTATATGCCAGATATGCTTATGCGAAAGATAGAAGGTCGCCGAGCTATTTGGCTACATGCGGCGTCTGTAGGGGAAATCGTAGCAACTAGTCCAATCGTTAAAGAGATTAAGAGAGAATTTCCTGAAGCTGTTGTAGTTGTATCTGTAGTTACAGCGACTGGGCATGCAATGGCACATCGCATTATTCCAGAAGCAGAAGGGGTTATTTTCTTCCCATTAGATTTACCATTTTTAACAAGACGAATTCTTCGTTTGATTAAACCGATTGCTATTTTATTAGTGGAAACTGAAATTTGGCCGAATTTTTTGCGCATTGCAGAAGATGAAAAAATTCCTGTTATGATGGTTAATGGACGCATTAGTGATCGTAGTATGAAACGGTATAAATTTATAAGTTCTTTTACAAAAGATATGTTGAAGCGCATACAGCGTTTTTGCATGCAATCTAACATTGATGGCGAATATATTGCGGAGCTAGGTGCAAATCCAAAAGAAATTATTGTTACGGGTAATACTAAATATGATCAAACCTATGCGATTGTAACAGAAGAAGAAAAACACCAGTTACAAGAGGAGTTTGGATTTGGTGAAAACCATCCGGTTATTATTGCTGGCAGCACACACAAAGGTGAAGAAGATATCGTCTTTAAGGCTTTCAAAAGTATATTGAATCAATATCCAGAAGCACGTCTGCTCATTGCACCCCGTGAAATCCCTCGTGGACATGAAGTTAAAAGTATTTCTGAGAAACATGGATTAAAAGCAATTTGTCGTAGTGAGATGAAAGCACCCGTGCATTCCTTAACCCCAGTTGTAGTTCTTGATACGATTGGTGAACTTGGTCGGTTATACAGTTTGGGGGATATTATCTTTGTTGGTGGTTCGCTAGCTCGCATTGGTGGACATAATATTTTGGAACCAGCAGCGCACGGCAAACCAATTGTGGTAGGGCCTCATATGTTTAATTTTAAGGAAATCTATGCACTTTTAAGTTCTCGTAATGCCTGTATTATGGTAGATGATACCGTGGAATTTGAACAGGTATTATTAGACCTCTGTAATGACGCAGAACGCCGTAAAATAATGAGTGACAATTGTATCCAATTGATGATTGAGAATCGCGGGGCAACGAAGAGAAATGTAAAAGAAATGCGTCGTTTATTCCAGGAACATAACATTATTCCTTAGGAGGCGTTTTATGAGTAAGGAAGATTCCTTTAAAAAGCTTATTAGTGGAGAGGTGACAGGACCAATTGGTTCTATTGCTCGCGGTGGATTATCCCTACTAAGCAAGGTATATGAGCAAGGCGTTGAAATACGTAATTTAAAATTTGACAAAGGTGAAATGGTAACAACTGTAGCGGCTCCTGTAATCAGTGTGGGAAATCTTACGGCAGGTGGTACCGGCAAAACACCAATGGTACGTTACATTTGTGAATTTCTTGCCGCAAATTCTTATAAACCAGCTATTTTAAGTCGTGGTTATAAAGCTAAAGACACTACAGATAGTATTGTTGTTTCAAAAGAGGGTAAACTATTAGTAGATGCAACCGTGAGTGGTGATGAAGCTTGGCTTTTAGCACGTTCTCTCCCGACTGTGAGTGTCGTTATTGGGCGAAAACGCGTTATATCTGCTGAATTAGCTATATCTACACTTGGGAGTGACGTATTAATCTTAGATGATGGATTCCAGCATCGCTCGTTAGGACGTGATTTTGATGTAGTATTGATTGATGCAACCAATCCCTTTGGTTATGAGCATGTTATTCCTAGAGGGCTTTTACGAGAACCTATAAAAGGTTTGCAACGTGCAGATTGTATTGTTCTTACAAAAAGCAATCACGTATCTACAGTGGAGGTGCGGAAATTAAAAGAACGTATCCGTAGTTTAGTACCGAATGTGCCAATTGTGGAAACCATTCATGCCCCAATGACATTAACGGCATTGAATGCTTGGCGTGAAGGTCATATTATATCTTGCCTTGATGAGCAAAATAAAGGTTATAAAGATATGAATTTTCTTGCTGTTAGTGGAATTGGTAACCCGCAGTCGTTTATGAATACAATTACAGAAGCGGGTTTACATGCAATTGCCCATTATGCTTTTGGTGATCACCATCAATACAGTGATGACGATGTTATAACTATTTGGAAAGAAGCGTTTGCAAAGGGCGCTAACGGGATTATTATCACAGAAAAAGATGCAGTAAAGCTTAGTCAACTTTCTAGTATGGCCGATTTAAAAATGCCTGTACTCGTGTTGGGAATTGGTATTCTTTTCACAGAAGGGGAAGTTTTATTCACTAGTTTATTAGAAAAAACGATTAAGAAAGGATGTTAATATGAAAATTGCTTGTGTGATTCCTGCACGCTATGGTTCTACACGACTTCCGGGAAAGCCATTAGCTGATATTGCAGGTAAGCCCATGATTCAACGTGTATATGAACAAGTTTCAAAGGCTGCAAAAACTGCAGTAACTATCGTAGCGACTGATGATAAACGTGTATTTGACGTAGTTACTGGTTTTGGCGGTGACGTGGTTATGACACGGGCAGATCATCCGACTGGTACGGATCGGTTAGCAGAAGTAGCTCAATTACATCCTGACTTTGATGTTATAATTAATGTGCAAGGTGATGAACCTTTAATAGATCCTTCTATTATTGATGAATTAGCGTCTGTATTTACAAATTGCACTCATATAAAAATGGCTACGGTGGGGACACCTTTATATGAGGAGGAATATGATAATCCTGCAGCCGTAAAAGTTATTTGTAATAAATTAGGAAATGCTATGTATTTTTCTCGATCATTAATTCCATTTCCACGTAATAATTTTATATGTAAACCCTTAAAGCATGTAGGTATTTATGCATATAGTCGTGAATTTCTATTGCAGTATGCTAATATGGAACCTACACCAGCAGAACAGACGGAATCATTAGAACAGTTACGTGCTCTAGAAAATGGGTATGACATTAAGGTTATTTTCAGTGAAAAACGCTTTATTGGGGTGGATACGCCAGAAGATTTAGTACGTGTGAATGAAATCTTTAAAGCATCAATATAAGAATGCATAGAGACAACAGATAAAGGAGACTCAAATGAAAACAGTACAGATTGGTGATATTACCGTTGGTGGCGGCAAAGGGTTATTCCTTCTTGCAGGTCCTTGTGTAATTGAAGATTATGATAGAACCTTAGCGATTGGTAAGCGGACGAAAGAAATCTGTGAACGTGTAGGAATTCCCTATATTTTTAAAGCTTCTTTTGATAAAGCAAACCGGTCTAGCTATAACTCTTTTCGTGGGCCTGGTTTAGAAGAAGGTCTTAAGATATTAGGGTCTATAAAAAAAGAATTGAATGTACCCGTAGTTAGCGATATTCATTCTATTGAACAAATTGAACCAGCCGCTGAAGTATTAGATATTCTGCAAATTCCAGCTTTTCTTTGCCGTCAAACAGATCTTGTTTATAATGCAGCGAAAACGGGAAAATGTGTTAATGTAAAAAAAGGTCAATTCTTGAGCCCTAAAGACATGGTGAATGTACTCAATAAATGCTTGGAATCTGGCAATCAAAATATTATGCTGACCGAACGCGGATTTAGTTTTGGCTATAATAATCTCGTTGTGGATATGCGTTCATTCCCTATTATGCGTGAGTTTAACCATCCTGTTATTTTTGATGCTACTCACAGTGTGCAGTTACCAGGTGGTTCTGGCACTAAATCTGGCGGCCAACGTGAGTTTGTGGCTCCCCTTGCGCGCGCAGCGGTGGCGGCAGGCATAGATGGGTTATTTATGGAAGTTCATGATAATCCAGAAGAAGCATTATCTGATGGACCTAACATGGTCTACTTAGATAGTTTAGAAGATATTTTAAAAGAGTTAGTTGCTATTGATAAAATTGTGAAAAAATAGTAATGATCAAGAAAAATATTGGAAAAGGATGAACAACCTATTTAAGCAACTATTGTTATAAATGGCCTGTTATATCAGTAGGTGGAGGCGTAGATGAAAATTTTAGAACAAGCATCACAAGTGCTTCATGAAGAAGCACAAGCAATTGAAAAGCTTATTGATACATTAGATCAACGTTTTATTGATGCCATACAGATGATTTTGGCATCCCATGGACGTGTTATTTGCACAGGAATGGGAAAATCTGGACATATTGCACGAAAATTTTCGGCTACGTTAGCTAGCACAGGCACCCCTTCTTTTTTCTTACACCCCGCAGAAGGGGTACACGGTGATCTTGGCATGGTAACTTCGGAAGATATTGTCATTGCCTTTTCTAATAGTGGTGAGACTGGTGAAGTACTCACTATTTTGCCATCTATTCGCCGTATTGGTGCTAAACTTGTGGCCGTAGTGGGAAAAGAAGAGTCTACACTTGCTAAAAATGCAGATGTCACTTTATTGGTAGCAGTAGAAAAAGAAGCTTGTCCACTCGGTCTTGCTCCTACTACTAGTACGACAGTAGCACTAGCTCTTGGGGATGCTATCGCCATTTGCTTATTGCAGCAACGCCATTTTACTCCTGAAAATTTTGCTATTTTCCATCCAGGTGGTTCTTTAGGACGCAAATTATTATTAACGGTAGAAAATATCATGCATAGTGGCAATGAAAATCCAATGGTTAAATCTGGAGCAACGGTAAAAGATGCGTTGTTTATTATGACAGATAAAGGGCTTGGCGCTACTAATGTAGTCGATGAAGAGGGGATACTTATTGGTCTTGTTACCGATGGTGATGTGCGCCGCGCTTTGGATTTAGGCGCAGAATTTTTAACGTCTCCTGTAGATAAGATGATGACAAAAAATCCTAAAACGATTACAAAGGATCGGTTAGCCGAAGAAGCATTACATCGGATGGAAAAAAATCAACCTCGTCCTATTACAGTATTGCCAGTAGTAGATACATCGGGTAAAAGTATAGGTATTGTGCATATTACTGATCTATTAAGACAGGGTATTGTATAAGGTTAGAATTAGATTAAGTTTGCACATTCGTAGTAAAGTATTATAAAATAAAAGGAAATCTTATGAATATTAAATGGTTAGTGCTCGATGTAGATGGTGTATTTACAAATGGACATATTATTTACACCTCTGCTGGGGAGGAACTAAAAGCTTTTTATGCACAAGACGGTTTAGCAATTGCCGCTGCCCGCAAGGTAGGTTTGCGTATTGCTATTATTACAGGTCGAATATCTCCCATTCTAGAACGTCGGGCAGAAGAACTTAAGATTGATACACTGATTATGGGTTGTAGAAACAAGTCAGAAGCCCTACAGGCGCTTTGTGAAGAACAAGACGTTAATAGCAAAGATATAGCTTATATGGGTGATGATTTAAATGATTTGGGTGTACTTCATATGGTAGGACTGCCACTAGCACCGGCTAATGGTTGTGAGGAAGTTAAGAGTGTTGCTAAATATGTGACAACGCGTGAAGGCGGTTACGGAGCTATCCGTGAAGCTATCGAATATATTTTGAAGAATGAAAATCTATGGAGTAAAGTTGTAGATTCATATAAAAATGAAACCTATACTGTTGGTCAGTAAATGGAAGGAGGCGAGTGAGCCGTGGCAGGAGAGTGGCAATATCATCTGTTAAAGGGTGTTAGTAACTTAATTTGTAAATTATCATACCCAACGATTTTAAAGATTGGCAAATCTTTGGGGCCAGTATACTCACTCGTGGCACAAAAACAGAAAAAACGTGGTATGAAGAATGCTATGATTGGATTGGATATTACAGAATCTGAAGCAGATGCGCTATTAGAAGCGTTATTTTGCAATCTGGGTCAATCTGTCATGGAAACCATGTATATGCCAAATTTAACTAGAGAATTTATCGACGAATATATTGAAATTCGTGGATTGGAATATGTGGAACAAACACTGGCTATGGATAGAGGTGTCGTAGTACTTACTGGTCATATTGGCAATTGGGAATGGATGGGGGCGAGCCTAGCTGCTTATGGATATCCAACGACAACCATTGTTAAAAAGCAACCTAATGCACAGTTTACACGGCTGTTAAATGAATACCGTGAGCTTGTAGGCATGGAAGTGTTTGCTCGTGGTGGCTCTGATATGGTGAAAGCTGCAAAAGCAATGAAGCAAAAAAAATTATTGGGTTTTTTGGCCGATCAAGATGGCGGTTTTCAAGGCTTGCCTGTTACCTTTTTAGGGCAGGAATCCTCTGCTGTTTTGGGACCGGCAACGTTTGCGCATCGCTTTGAAGCTCCAGTATTGCCAATTTTTGCTTCTCGCAAACCAGAAGGTGGTCATATCGTACATATTTTAGAACCTATCTTTTATGAAGATACAGGCAATAAGGAAGAAGATATATTTAGACTCACTGAAAAATGTGTGCGTGTTACAGAAGCTTTCATAAGAGAACATCCTACAGAATGGTTGTGGTTCCAACATCGTTGGAATACGAAACCAGAAGAAATTGTGGATTTAGAAGAAAAAATGGCAGTGAGGGAGGCCGTTCATGCTAAAGGATAAGAAAAAATTAGCTAGTATTATCGCGGCAGTGATTGCCGTATTGGGTATCTTTTATTTTATGATACGCGATACGGCAGAACTCGAAGAAAATGCTTCAAAATCACAGAATTTAGTATCTTTTGATGGGGCTGATTTAAAAGAAACAGAAAATGGTATTCTTAGTTGGTCAGTAAAAGCTGATAGTATTAAATATAATCCTCAAACTAAAGATATATTCTTAGAAAACCTGACAGCCACTTTTGTAAAAGATGGTGTAGAAATGATAGTTAAGTCCCCGAAAGGGACCATGACAAATAACCGCAAACAGATGGATATGACGGGGGGAATAAAAGGAACCAGTTCAGATGGGGCTACCTTTGAAACGGAATCCTTACATTTTGATAATGTGAAAAAAGTTCTTACTTCTGAAAAGGATTTTAAATACACAAAAGACGGAATTACATTAACAGGTGATAAGCTAGAAGGGAATACAACCCTTCAAATTATCAAAGCTATTGGTAATGCTAAACTTGTTAAGGAGGAAAAATAGATGAAATTCACAAAAGTGGTGGCTACACTTGCTCTTACTGCAGCGGTAGCGATTCCAGTACTTGCGGCTGACTTAAATGGAAAAATATTAATTAGTGCGGACCAACTTACTTTCAATGGCAAAGAAAACAAGGCTAGTGCAGAAGGAAATGTGGTTATCACTAAAGATGATAAAACAATGACTGGCAAATCTGGTTGGTATAATACGAAATCCCAGGAGGCTTTTCTTACTGGTGGTGTTAGTATGATCGGTGCTAATATGTCTATGGTGGCACAGGAACTTCATAGTTACAATAATGAAGAAATTCATGCAACTGGTGCGGTGCATTTACAAAAAGATAATCGCCAAGTGTTTGGTGATGCGGTAAATTATAATTCTAAAACCGAGTATAGTGTAGTAGAAGGCAATGGTCGTTTAGTATTAGATGATTCTACGCTTACAGCTAACCATATTGAAGCTTGGATTAAAGAAATTAGAGCGGTAGGGACTGGCAATGTTACGTTGCATAGCGATAGCCGGCAATTAGATGCGACAGGTGAACGCATTGACTACACACAAACCCCTAATCAGAATGATGGCGTAGCTATTTTATCTGGTGATGCCAAAGCTATTCAAAATGGTAATGTGTGGACAGGAAAAACCTTACGGGTAAAGATGGCCGATAATTCTGTTGAAAGTCTTGATGGACGTAGTACACTTGTTATCGTTCCCAATAAGTAGAAGAGGCATATATGTTTATAGAAACTAATGGTTTAGTAAAGACGTATAAAGGCCGTAATGTTGTTGACGGTGTAAGTGTACGTGTTGACCGTGGTCAAGTCGTAGGCCTTTTAGGGCCTAATGGTGCTGGCAAGACGACAACTTTTTATATGATAGTAGGCATTGAACGTCCGAATGCAGGTAGTATTACGATTGGCGATGTGGATATTACTGATATGCCAATGTTTAAGCGTGCTGGTTATGGTATTGGATATTTACCACAGGAAGCCTCTATTTTCAGAGGCCTTAGTGTAGAAGATAATTTGCGAGCTATGCTTGAAACGCGCAAACTCAACAAAGAACAAATTGAAGCTGAAATGGAGAGTTTGTTGCAGGAGTTTCATATTGATCATGTGCGGACACGGTTAGGCATGCAATTGTCTGGTGGTGAACGTCGCCGTGTAGAAATTGCTAGAAGTATTGCTCTTGAACCTAAATTTATTCTGTTAGATGAACCGTTTGCAGGTGTAGATCCTATTGCTGTTTCGGATCTTCAATCTATAATAAAACACTTAAAAGAACGCAATATTGGTGTACTTATTACCGACCATAGTGTACGTGAAACGCTAGGGATTGTTGACAAAGCCTATATTTTGAGTGAGGGCAAAATACTACTCTATGGAACGCCCGATGAAATTGCAGTTAGCGAAATTGCAAAAACAGTTTACTTGGGTGAAGACTTTAGAATGTAAATGGTAGCGGTCGCCTATTTCACATAATAAAACGAAAGTAGGAATTAGCTTAATGCGAATACTTGATAAATATATTTTAAAAGCTTTTGTGGGACCTTTTTTATTTGGCATATTTGCCTTTACCAGTATCTTTGTTGGGACTGGCACTTTATTCCGCATAGCACAGTATATAACTGAATATGGTGCTTCCTTGTGGTCTGTAACCAAAGCTTTTATACTAGCACTGCCTAGTATTGTCATCTTGACGTTCCCTATGTCTGTATTATTGGCTGCTTTACTTACTATCGGGCGCCTTAGTAGTAGTAGTGAAATTATTGTTATGCGCGCTGGCGGTATTAGCTTTTTGCGTTTGGCTGTGCCCATTTATATTTTGGCATTTTTTATATCTATTGGAGCGGTAGCTTTTAATGAATATGTAGTACCACAGACTAACCATATGTACCAAACAATTATTCGAGAAGAGATTATGAAAAAATCAACACCTCAGTCGCAGGAGCATGTGGTGATAAAGAATGTATCCGATAATAAACTAAATGCACTGATGTATGCAAAACGCTTTGATTCAGAATCAAAAAAATTAGAACAAATTACGATTCAGCAGTTTGATGGAAATGGCAATTTAACGCAGATTGAAAATGCAGATACGGCGGATTGGGATGGGCAAAATTGGATTATGCATAAAGGTTTAATTTATGACCTTTCTGTGGATGGAGGTGTGGAACGTACACTTCATTTTGAGAGCCAAGTAATGCCAATTCAACAGTCTCCGAAACAAATTGCAGAAGAGAAAAAAGAATTAAGTGAGATGACCATTAAAGAATTAAAAGCGCAAATTAAAGCTTACCAAGCGAGTTATGTAAAGACTGAGAAAGTAGAAATGGAAATGTACCAACGCTTTACAATTCCAATCGCTAGCTTTGTATTTGCCCTAGTAGGGGCACCACTAGGGTTGCAGAAACAACGTTCAAGCTCTTCGGTTGGATTTGGGTTAAGCGTACTTATTATTTTTATGTATTATGGTGTTATGACTTTTACTGGCGCTCTGGGCAAAGGTGGAAGTATACCGACTATTATAGCCGCTTGGACGCCAGATATATTAGGTGTTATTGCGGGCCTATATTTAAATTGGCGTGTTTCTAAGTAATTGCTGCGAAAGGAGGTATGTTTATGTTGAAGGGTATTGGTATTATGGCAGTTATTGCTATAATGGGCGGTATTATTGCCTATATTGGAGATAAACTAGGCACAAAAGTTGGTAAACGACGTATGTCTCTGTTTGGCCTTAGACCTAAACATACGTCTATTATCGTCACTATTATTACAGGAATTCTTATTGCCACAGTGACATTAGGTGTTTTGACAGCTATGTCTTCTACAGCGCGTGTAGCGTTATTTGGAATGGAGCAGTTGAAAGCTGAAATGCGTCAACTTAATGAAGAGGTAGCCAATAAGACCAAAGAGTTAGAAAATGGGAAAAAAGCATTAGAGGAAAAGAATAAAGAATTGGCTAATATAAATGAAGATGTTAAAAAAACACAAGCCGATAGAGATTCTATTAGCCAAGAATTAGTAAGTGTACAAGAGGCGTATAGCGAATCACAGGACAAATTGGCAAAAACTGTTGGAGATGTTAACGCATTAGAAGAGACAAAAGCCAAAATGGAATCTCATATTTCTAACTTGCAATTTGCGAAAGAGCGATTAGAAAAAGGTATTGCCCATGTACGTGAAGGGAATGTAGTGTTTCGTAATGGAGAAGTCTTAGCGGGGGCTGTTGTTCGTCCAGGTTTATCTAAAGTGGAAAGTGAAAGTGTAATAGCAGGCATTATTAATGACACGAATACATTGATTCTCAAAAAATTAAATATTGCAGAAAATAAAAATGTATTATACGTTAGTCGTGTTGATATTGAAAATGTAGCTAAGCAGATTAGCGAGGCAACAGCGCCACTGACAATTCGTGTTACCGCTGCCGCTAATATTATTGATGGTGAGCCTGCTTTTGCAGAAATCCATGCGTATGATTATCAACTGATTTATAAAAAAGGAGATATCGTTTGGAGTAGCATATTACCAGGCGGTTCAGATGCTCGTACAGGCATTATTTCTTTCTTAAAGGATATAAATAAAGCTGCTAGTGACAGAGGTGTACTACCAGATCCGATTACAGGTGATGTAGGAACTATGGCAGGTGAAGAATTGTTCCGCACTATTGAAGAGGCTAAACGATTCCATGGGGCTTTTAAAATTGAAGCTATATCTAAAACAGATACCTATTCTGATGGACCTGTACAAATTGAACTTCGCATAGAACCCATTAATTAGCGAGAATTAATGGTAATGGAGAGGTGTAAACCTCTCCTATTTATTTGAATCCTTGTAGGTAGAGGTAATAGAGGTGAAATATGATTCTAGCCATAGATCCTGGTAATGAAAAGACGGGCATAGCCGTTATAGCAACTGATAGTTCTTTAGTAGAGAAAGCAATCTGTGCGACTGCAGATCTAACAATAGTGATAACAGATATGTTATCACTATATAACGAAATTTCGACTATCGTTATGGGAAATGGCACTAATCATCGTACCTTATATCCCTTAATCGAAGCGGTGGCACAAAAGCGCCATAAAAAGATGTGCCTGGTCAATGAGGCTCATACAACAGAAGAGGCGCGTAAACGGTATTGGGTGTATCATCCCCCTAAGGGTTTAAAGAGACTTATTCCGCTGGGGATGCAATTTCCACCAGAACCAGTAGACGACTTTACCGCATGGATTATTGGGGAACGTTATTTAGATAGTTTAAAATGATGGGAAATATTATGACAGCATATAAGAAAAAACGGGAGCGATCTATAAAAGATATTATTTGGCGGTTAATTGTAATTGTTATTGGTGCTGCTATTTATAGTGTGGGACTAGATATTTTTTTAGTTCCTAATCAAATTATTGATGGTGGCGTTGTAGGTGTATCTTTAATGGCTGCCTCACTAACCTCCGTATCCTTTGCCGTATTTGTAGTTTTATTAAATCTACCATTTTTATATTTGGGGTACAAAGCGATTGGTAAAACCTTTACGTTATCGACACTTTTTGCTATTGCTTGTATTTCACTATTTTCTTACCTCTTAGAACATACTCATATTGCAGCGGTGACGACAGATTCTTTTTTAGCAGCTATCTTCGGCGGTATCATCCTTGGTATAGGGGTAGGTCTTATTATTCGCAGTGGTGGTTCCTTAGATGGGACTGAAGTAGTAGCTATTATTTTAGATAAAAAGACGACGTTCTCTGTAGGTGAAGTCGTAATGGGCTTCAACTTATTTATTTTAGGTGCAGCAGGCTTTGTATATACTTGGAATAGTGCCATGTATTCTTTAATTGCCTATTTTATTGCTTATAAAATGATTGATATTACTGTAACTGGACTTGATGAATCTAAAGGGGTTATGATTGTTACGAGTGAGGCAGATGATATAAAAGATGCACTTATGCATCGACTGGGTCGTGGTGTTACCATCCTTTATGGGGAAGGTGGGTATTTAAAAGAGCCAAAACGCGTTTTATATTCGGTGGTGACTCGTTTGGAACTCACTAAATTAAAAGATGTAGTGTATGAAATGGATGACAATGCTTTTATTACGGTTACAGATGTATATGACGTATTTGGTGGACAATTTGGGAAAAAAGATATTCACTAAATAATTGGTTAATGCTAATAGTATAAGAATTGTTGCAAGAAAGTGGTGTAATAATGAATAAAGAAACACAGAGTTTAGGCAGTACAATAATGCATGAAATCTATGAATGGGGATATGCTATTGTTATTGCTTTAGCCGTAGCCATGGTTATTCATATTTTCCTAGTACAACCTACAAGAGTGTCAGGGGAAAGTATGGAAAATACATTACAAAATGGTGATTTTCTAATCGTATCGAAATGGTCACATGTGATGCGAGAAATGCCTAATTATGGGGATATTGTTATTATTGATAGCCGCGTAAAACGTGATCGTACTTGGAAAGACGACCTAGCAGAGCCCATGTTGAACTATGTGTCTATTTTTAATAAAAATGCACAGACACATGATATGTGGGTAAAACGAGTTATCGGTCGTGCAGGTGATACGTTAGAATTTAAAGATGGACATGTATGGCGCAATGGGGAAGAGTTAAAAGAATCTTACACAAAAGAAGATAAAATGAACTTTACTCGTAGTACACCGGTAGTCATTCCTGAAGGTCATGTATTCGTTATGGGAGACAATCGCAATCATTCTAGTGATAGCCGTTTTATTGGGCCAGTACCAGTAGTAAATGTGCTTGGCAAGGTTGTATATGATTTTTAACCATATATTCTCAAATAACCAAATATAATTTTATAGATGTATAGTAAAAAAACTGATTTAAACTATCAATGTACTGCTGATAATTTAAATCAGTTTTATTTTTTGGCTATTTACAAATGAGAATAATTGGATTATATTTATCATAACAGAGGGTTGATAAGCTATAAGTGCTCATAATGGGGATATAGGAGGAAACATGGAAACTCCTTCAACTGGAGCCAAAGATAGATATCGCTCTCAAAATTGGTTGTTGTTTTTGAAAGGGGTTTTATTATGACTAAAAAGTTTGCAACACTTTTAGCTGCTTCTGCAGTGCTTGGCGTAACAACTGCATTTGCAGCAAATCCATTCTCAGATGTAACACCTGATACTTGGGCATACCAATCTGTATCTCAATTGGCAGCAGCTGGTGTAATTAACGGTTACCCAGATGGTACGTTCAAAGGCCAGAACAACATTACTCGTTACGAAATGGCACAGATGGTAGCAAAAGCAATGGCAAACCAGAGCCGTGCAAACGCTGAACAGCAGGCTATGATTAATCGTTTGGCTGATGAATTTTCTACTGAATTAAACAACCTTGGCGTACGTGTAGCTAACCTTGAAAAGAAAGTGGGCAATGTAAAAGTTACGGGAGATGCTCGTCTTCGTTACCAAGGACGTGAGAAAGAAGGCGAATTTGGTGCGAATACACCAGATAAGAAATCTAAATTTGACTTCCGTGGTCGTATCCAGTTCAATGCTACTGTAAATGAAGATACAGAAGCAGTCGTTCGTATTTCCACTGGTGATACTGAATTTGGTGATGCGAAGAAATCGGATGTATCCTTTGATCGCATGTTTGTAAGACATCATTTTGGGGATAAATTGACCGTTGATGCGGGTCGCACGAGCTTGTGGCTTGGTGAAGGCTTCATTTATAATGATGAACCATTTGATGGTGTCGTAGCAAAAATTGGGGATGCTAAAAAAGTTCAATTAACAGCTGCTTATGGGGCAATGACGAGTCCTTATGGCCAGTCTTTCCCTAGTAATGTCCGCACGAAGTTAACGGCTATGAATGCAGACGCTAACCCTACAGTAACGGCTTTAAATTTAGCTGGTATGCTAGGCGATAAAACACGTCTTTCTGGCTACTATGTATTTGGGAATAAATATCTTGAAACAGACATATATGGTTTCGCCGTAGATACTAGACTTGCAGATAAAGTTTGGTTAGGTGCTGAATATGCAACTACTACTGAAAGTGATGGTGCATGGTCTGACAGTGACTCTTGGGTAGCTGGTATCGGTTATGGTAAATATAACATGAGCAATAAAGGGTCTTGGGATGTAAAATTACAATATTTTGATGAAGGTAAAACATCTCCAGTATTTAACAGTCGTTGGGTACAACCTTGGAAAGAAAATTACAAAGGTTGGTTGGCAACAGTTGATTACGCATTGATGAAAAATGTGGGATTAGCAGCTTACTATGGTTTTAATGGTGAAGATCAAGATGGAAAGGATAAATCTGATTTCTATCGTGCAGATGTGAACATTAAATTCTAATAGTAACATAGTGTAACAATTTATATTAATTGTATAGTGTAAAGAAAAATCCGAGTTACTTTAATGATATACTTCCTTTACTCGATAATCAGTAAGGGAAGCGATATCACCAATAGTTCTCGGATTTTTTTGTTTCTTGGACAAATCTAGTTGAAAGTTACCAAAACCCTACGAAGGAATGAATAAAATTTTCTTTAAATATGAGAGAAATTTTCTTTGTAAAAGATATATAATACATGGCTTTTACAAAGATTTTAATATAAAATTAAAAAATGGTACTGAAAACTATTTTGGCATTTAGAGTTTACAAGTTTGAAGTATGCTGATAGAATATGGGTAAGTTGATAAAGCAATTGCAAAGTTAACTATCTAAACTTTGAATTTTATGTGAGGAAACGTGGACACTCCATTATCTGAATTCATTGTTGACTAGTAAACGGGCAGAGCTATTAACTGAAAATAAATCTTAATTCCTTATGTTAGAAAGGGGATATTAAAATGAACAAACGTTTAGCAACTATGTTAGCAGCAACTGCAGTTCTTGGAGTGACTACCGCTTTTGCAGCCAATCCATTCTCTGATGTAACTCCTGATTCTTGGGCATACCAGTCCGTATCCCAGTTGGCAGCAGCTGGTGTAATTAATGGTTACCCAGATGGTACGTTTAAAGGCCAAAATAATATCACTCGTTATGAAATGGCACAGATGGTAGCGAAAGCAATGGCAAATCAAAGCCGTGCAAATGCGGAACAGCAAGCTATGATTAATCGCTTAGCTGATGAATTCTCTGCAGAGTTAAATAATCTAGGTGTACGCGTATCTAATCTTGAAAAGAAAGTGGGCAATGTAAAAGTAACTGGTGATGCCCGACTTCGTTACCAAGGATCTGAAAACCCAGGTGTTTATAAGCCAGGTAAAGATAATGCATTTGACTACCGTGGACGTATTCAATTTAATGCAACTGTAAACAATAATACCGATGTAGTAGCTCGTGTAACTACTGGTAATGTTGAGTTTGGTGATGCAACGACTAGTGATGTTGCCTTTGATCGTTTATATGCTGAACATCGTTTTGGTGACAATACTTCTGTAACGGCAGGGCGCTTTGGTGAAAAAATTGGTGCTGGTTTAATGTATGATGATACGTTTGATGGTGCTAAATTCCAGATCGGTAATGATAAACTACAATTTGAAGCTGGTTACGGTTACTTTATAGAAGGTGTTGGCGATAAAACTGCTGATGAAAATATGAGTGTTACGGAATTGCAATTAAAAGGTAAACTTGGTGATAAAGCAAATGTAGGTGGTTTCTATCTACTAGGCAATAAAAATGTAGATAAAGTATTAGGTGCTGATACAGATGTATACGGTTTTAATGCAGATGTTAAGCTAGGAAGCAAAGTAAGTGTAGGCGGTGAATGGTTGAAAACTACCGAACTTGACAATTCTTCTGCGTGGGTTGCCGGCGTTACTGTTGGTAACTATGACCAAGCTAAGAAAGGTAGTTGGGATATTAAGGGGCAATATTTTGATCAGGATAAAAATGCTCCAATCTTAAGTTCTACATTCGATCAAGCCTATGACTTTGGCAATAGTGGTGGCACCGGTTACAAAGGTTGGATGGCTACGGTAGATTATGCGTTAGCTAAAAATCTTGGTTTAACCGCTAACTATGGTTTCGGTGGAGAAGACCAGAATGGTAGAGACCGTGATGATTTCTATCGTGCAGAACTTAACTATCGGTTCTAATTAATATGATAACAATATAGTTATATATTATAATTATATATTATAGTTATATATTAATGTATAATGCTTAGTTAATAGATAATATAGATTTTAAAAAGCAGTATGTGTTTTTAATCGCCCATTTAAAGTTACAATTCATGTTCACTTTAAATGGGCGATTTCTAAAGATGAATATAAGATGAAGATTAGAAAATGATTAAAAAGATATTACCGTTTTGCATAACTTAGAATCAGACGTTTAAGGCACTAAAAATCAGCATCTTTTAAGTAAAATTGAACAATAATCCCGTCTAAGAGATTATAAAAATGCAAAAAAGGCATAACTAATAGTTGCAAATTGATTTTAAGTTGTGATATTGTAATTCTAGAAACATTGTGTGAATAGTTTTATACGATTTGTATAACAATACATGAGGAAACGTGGAAACTCTGTTAGTTGTTAAATAATGAATATAAGGCTACTAATACAATGGCTCTATATTTATTTCTATGATTTCCATTATGGAAAGGAGTTCTAAAATGAACAAACGTTTAGCAACTATGTTAGCAGCTACTGCAGTTCTTGGTGTAACTACAGCTTTTGCTGCAAATCCATTCTCTGATGTTACTCCTGATTCTTGGGCATACCAGTCCGTATCC